>Ga0335085_10001693_pt1 | contig 44853 bp, 40 predicted proteins | sample Lox_Sample_45_FD_206712 | JGI IMG/M metagenome (GOLD analysis project Ga0335085, IMG submission 206712) | Soil microbial communities from Loxahatchee National Wildlife Refuge, Florida, United States - Lox_Sample_4.5 | ecosystem: Environmental > Terrestrial > Soil > Wetlands | place: USA...
TCAGAGGCGAGACATAAAGGACTTCAGTGCGATCGTGCAGGTTTCCCGCCAGGGCCTTGCAGACTAACCGGTCAATGCAAGCCAGAAACGCGGCCAAAGTCTTGCCGGAACCAGTAGGCGCGGAAATGAGGGTCGTTCGGCCTGCCAGGATGTGAGGCCAGCCCTGCTCCTGGGGTTCGGTCGGCGTGCCAAATTTCCGCACAAACCACTCCGCGACCAGCGGGTGCGCCCAGGCGAGCGAGGAGGGAAGGGGAGACATCGTCGGACATTCTAACATGCCACTTTCGCAAAATATTCGCCGTCGACTCTTCGAACACGGAGCATGTTTAACGGTGACGAATATGATGAGTAATAATATGCAGAGGCTGACTCAAGAATGGCTAGCGCCAAGGTTTCAGATCTTACTAAGCAGGACATTGCCACAACAGCGAGGAGCTTCCGGTGGAAGGGTCAAATGCCGAAGTGGACTGTGATTATTGATGGCCGCGAGCTTCCGGCCCGGCCGCTGGTATTCCCTACGTGGACTGTGTGACTGCGGCGTTAGCCGTCCTCAATCAGGCCGTCCTGGTCACTTCCGACCGCGACTTCGAAAAGCTGGGACGTAACTTTCCCATCTTGTGGATCGCATAAGTGTTAGACGGGCCTGAATGCTAGAATTCCGGGCAATGCCAAACACATCATCCGCCAAAGCCCGCGCCAGAAAAGTCAAACTTCTTCTCTTCGACGTAGATGGCGTCCTCACTGACGGCAAGCTTTTTCTTTTTCCCGTGCCTACTGCCGGCCCGGCGTCCTCACAGGTTGTGGTTGAAGCCAAGGGATTCCATGCTCAAGACGGCGCCGGCATCTCGATTGCCCGCATCGCCGGCATCAAAGCCGGGCTCATCACCCGGCGCAACTCTGAAACAGTGGCCCTGCGCGCCCGCGATCTCAAACTGGAGCAGGTTCATCAAGGCATTCGGGACAAGTTGAAAGTCTTACACGAGGTTTTGCGCGCGGAAGGGCTCAGCCCCAGTGAAGTGGCCTTCGTCGGCGACGACGTGATTGACCTTCCTGTAATGCGGAACTGCGGCCTTTCCCTCGCCGTCGCCAATGCACGCCGGGAGGTCAAGGAAGAAGCCCATTACGTGACCCCCCACGCCGGCGGCGATGGGGCGCTGCGGGACGCAATCGAATTTATTCTGAAGGCGCAGGGAAAATGGAAAGAAGCAGTGGAGAAGTACATTAGGGACAGCACTTAGCCCTTGGCAATTAGCCAGCCCAGCCGCAAGTTGGGTTAAGCACCTGGGAATAGGAAGGTTCGGCGGCATTGGCCAATTGCCAAGTACCAGGTGCTGCTCACCGCAAACAAAAACCCACCGGCCGTCTGCTTGGGGCGTGCTCGGGTCGACGACCGATGGGCTACCGTTTCTCCTTACTCACCCTGTTGTTTTCAGGAGTAGTTAATTTGTCTAAACCCACTCGCCACAGAAAGTTTCGCGGGTTTTTGTAAATGTTTGTAAATTCAGATCTATTCCGAAATGGCCACTGGCCGTGCGGCCATGAGCTCGGTAAACCGGGGGTCCTTGCGGAGTCCGGCGAACTCCGAGTCTTTGTACACGTCGTCAATCCCCTTATAGCCTTCTTCCATGGCCCGCCTCAGGTATTGCAGGGAGCGGTCGGCGACGCCGCTTTTCGCGTAGAGCTTGGCCAGCACATAGTAAAAATGGGCGCGGTCGCCTGGCGACGACATCTGGGCCAGCACCCCGGTGTGCGAGGTTCGGTCAAAAATGTCGGGGTCCAGCTGCAGCGCCTGGTTGTAGGCCAGACTGGCTTTCACGTAGTCCTTCTTGGAGAAATACGCGGCGCCTAAATTACTGAAAAACGAGCCGGAATCCTGCCGTATCTTGATGGCTTTGTCGTACTGCTTGATGGCCTTTCCGTAATTTTTCTGCAGATAGTAAATTACCCCCAGATTGTTGTAAGCATCGGCAAACTGGCGATCGTTCTTGATCGCCCGTTCGAAGTCTTTGTGGGCGTCGCCGAAGCGTGCCATCTGCAATTCGTTGATGCCAATCTTGTTGTAGAGCCGGGCGCTATCGGGCTGTTTCTTCAGCGCCGTCCGATAGTAGTCGAGCGCGTCCAGATAGAACTTCTCGGACCGCAAGGCATCGCCTCGAGCTTCCAGGTCAGCGGCCGCGGCGTCGGCCGGCGGGGGCTCAGCTCGCCGCACCGGCGGCGGACTTACCTCAACCTGCTCAGAGGAATGAGTCTGGGCGAAATGATGCGCCTGAGCCATGGAAAGGATGGGGAAAAGCGTTGCAAGCAGGAGGTAAAGCAGATATTGACGACCCATAAGTCCCGCTCCTGAAGACAGAGCCAACTCGATGCGGGCTCGTCTACTGAGGACCCTTACCGCCCGTGTCCGCCGGTTTGGGTGGCGGATCGTTAGACGGTTTGTCATCCTTAAAGATACCCGCAATCTTGCCAAAAAAGCCTTTTTTCTTTTTGCTGGGATCTTCGGCCGCAGTGCCCGCCGGTCCAGGCGGCGCGCCGGTTTGGGCGCCAGGAGGAGGGGGCGGAAGGGCCTTCTCGCCGCCCAGGCCAAAAACCCGGGAGAAGAAGCCGCGCATTCCCTGGCCCTGGTCGCAGGTCTCGCTAGGCTCGGTGCCCGCAACGAAGGCAACACTGTAGGTTTCCGGGCAGGAGGGTGTAGCCAGCAGATTGGTGGTCTTGTCGAGCTGCACATCCACTACGCCTGCGGGCTGCGCGAACGGCCTGGCATCCGCGTACTGCGGCAGGGTCACTGCTTTCTTCATGAACTCTGCCCAAATCGGGGCTGCGGTTTGGGCGCCGCTCAAGCGAATATCGCTGTAGTCGTCATAACCCACCCAGACAATGCACAGCAAGTTGCTGGTATAGCCGGCAAACCAGCCGTCATGCGAAGTTCCTGTCTTACCGGCGGCGGGGGCCGTGAACCCCAACTGGCGCACGGTGTACGCCGTGCCGTAGTTCATCACCCCTTCCATCATGTCGGTCATAACATAAGCCACGCGAGGATCGAGGACGGGATGGGTGTCGGGCTTGAAATCGAGGACGATATCGCCGTTGGCGTTCCGCACGGAGTTGACCAGAGTCGGCGAAATGCGCACCCCACCGTTCGCGAAGACGGTGTAGGCTGCCGCCATGTCGAGCGGGGTGGCATCGTAGGCACCCAACGCCATGGCGGGCGTGGCCTTCACCGACGTGATCCCGGCCGCTTTGGCCAGGTCGGCTACCTTGTCGTAGCCCACCTCTTCGGCCATCTTTACCGTGGCATTGTTCAAGGACATGGCCAGGGCATAACGCGCGGTCACGTCGCCGTGATACTCCTCTTTGTAGTTGCGTGGCTCGTAGATCTGGTCGCCGTAGGCAAAGGTGCTGGGTGCATCCTGTACCAGCGATGCCGGAGTAAATATTGGATTAGCGCCGTCCAGCGCCGTGTTCATGGCGGCGGCGTACACGAAGGGCTTGAAAATCGATCCCGTGGGACGCTTTGCCACCGCATGGTTCAACTGGCTGACGCCATAGTTTCGTCCACCCACCAGGGCCAGAACTTCGCCGGTGTGCGGATCGATAACCACCATCGCCACCTGGGCCTGCGGTCCGGGCAGGACGGTGGTCTCGTATTTGTTTTTTCCGATCCTCTTGCGCTTGGTGCGCAGCTTCGTTACCTGGTCGTCCACCAGCTTGATGCCGCTCTGCACCGCGGCCGCAGCCGCCTTTTGCAGGTCGGGATCGATGGTCGAGTAAATGCGATAACCCTGATCGTTCATCTGACGCTCGTCGAGCTTGCTGATCAGCGTTTCGCGCAGCAGATCGACAAAGTAGGGAGCGTCACTGGCCTCGACGTTGGGCGGCGCCAGCTTGAGCGGTGTGGCTTTGGCCTTCTCCGCTTCCGCCTGGGTGAGGCTGTGAGTTTCCACCATGGCGTCCAGCACCAGGTTGCGGCGTTCGAGCGCGCGCTCGGGATGGCGGTAGGGTGAAAGATAGCTGGGTGCCTGAATAATTCCCGCAATCAGGGCCGCTTCCGCCGGGGTTACGTCCTTTAGATCCTTGTTGAAATAGGCCTGTGCCGCCTGGCCAAAGCCGCTGATGGTGAAGGAACCGCGCTGTCCCAGATCGACGCGATTGGCATAGAACTCGAAAATCTGCTGCTTGCTGAGCTTCTGCTCCATCTCAACCGCAATCAGCATTTCCGACAATTTCCGCTTTACGGTTTTTTGCGGAGTCAAAAAGAAAGCCCGGGAAAGCTGCATGGTGATGGTGGAGCCGCCCTGCTCGTGACGGCCGTGAGTGAGGTCAATCAATGTGGCCTCGGCCAGGCGGAAAAAGTTCACTCCACCGTGCTGAAAGAAGCGCCGGTCCTCGATGGCCAGCACCGCATCCACCATCACCTTGGGAATCTCATCGTAAGTAACCAGTTGCCGCTTGGACCGGTCCCCGGCGTCGAACAAGGAAGTGATCATTTGCGGTTCGAGTTCGTAGGCCGCCAGGTCGCCCGATTTGCTGGTGATGCTTTCAACCTTGCCGCCTTGAATCCGGATGATGGCCGATTCGGGGCTGTGATAGGAGTCGGAGCCAGGCTTGATCTCGATGCCGCCATTAAACAGGCGGTAACTGCCCATGGGCGATTTGCCGTTCTGGTCATACCCGGCGCGGCGCAGTTGGACCGCAATCTCTTTGGCGTCGATCTTTTCGCCCACCTCGACGGGGCGCGCGATGGCGTAGATGCGGGCGGAGTTGCCGAACACCGGGCCCTTGAAGCGCTGGTCGATCATCCGGCCAAACTTGACGTAATAGTAGGTGAAGAACACCCCGCCCACAGTGGCCAGGACAAGGAAAACCACCAGCGCTGCGCGCAGCAGCGGGTCCTGGAACGACCATCCCCTTCCGGGTTTGCCAGTTTGCTTGCCTGTCGGGATCTTGAGTCTTATGGCCACAATGAGATGAGCGGAGGCGCCTTTACAGTCTTAGACGATGAAGTGCACACCTGGCGTTATCCGCCACCGGGAAATCTCCTGCTCGGCCAGACGGAGCGCTCCGCATCCTCAATTGACTCTGGATAGGCATATCCATTTTAACCTGCCGGCCCCTGTTTTTAACCTGACGGCTGGTTGGCAGCCAGGTACCGTCCGAGGTCTCAATCGGTGGGAGCGAACACCGTATTGTCCGAAACCGTCAGGTCCTGCACGGTGTGGGTAAGAGCGCCGGTGGAAGTATTGGTATCCAGCACCGAAAAGGCGCTGCTGGCCGCGTCGGCGCAGAATGCTTCTCCGCCGCCCTGGTCCCACTTGCAGTCTCCCACAAGGGGCAGGCTGGTGAAGGGCGAGCCCGCCAGACCAGTCAACGCGCCTGAGCTGGGGTCAATGGAGAACCCCTCCATGGCCGCAGTAGCGCTGTTGTTGTCAACTCCGAAGGCGTACACGAATTGACTGCTGGGATGGATCCGCAAGTTCTCTGGCTCGGCCATGGTGGTGGCGAAGGGAGAGTTGTTGACTGCCGAGAGCGCCCCAGTGGTCGAATCGATGGCAAAAACGTACAGACGGTTGTCACCGAAAATGCCGGAGAGTCCCACCGCGAACTTGCCCGTGAAATCGGTGCGCACCCCCGCCACTCCCAAACCAAAAGGACTGCCCACGGCCGGGGAAAGTGCGCCGTTATTCTGATCAATGGAAAAGGCATAAACCGGCAGAGCGGACAAGCCTTGACCTGCATATAGAAAGTTTCCGGTGCCGTCCACGGCCAGAACATGGACGAAATCGAGATTGAAGGCGGAGAATGGCGAACCGGGAGCCGCTACCAGGGCCCCGGTCGTGGCGTTGATCTGGAACACCGAGATCTGGCCCGTAGTATCGTTTCCCACGAAAAGGAATCGCCCCGCGGGATCGCTGGTGATCGAGTCCGCGCCCGCAGTAGGAAACGGGCTTCCGACAACGGTGGTCAGGGCTCCGGTGGTGCGGTCGATGGTGAAGGCCTGAATGGTCAGGGAATCGTTTTGCGGCAGGTACAGGAATTTCTTGTTGACGATCGCCATGTCATTGCCCGCGCCGCTCGGCAGCGTCGGTGCGGTGAACGGAGTCAGAGCGGTGAAAGCGCCGGTTGTGCTCAGGCCGGCACCGAGAATCCTGCTGTTGCCGCTGTCGAGGTAGTAGAGCAGGGACCCGACATTTCCTCCTCCTCCGGGGTTGGTGCCCGGACCACAAACCGTGCCCCCGGTCGAGGTTCCGCCCGTGGATCCGCCACCGCCACTGCCACTACTGCTTAAGGAAGTAGTTGGACAGCCGCCACCGCAACCCGACCATCCCAACATTGCAACCGCCGCCAGCATTAACCACAAAAGCCTGATTCCCAGCTTCATACATCCTCCACACCGATTCGGCCTTAATCGCCGGTCAGCCCAGTCTTGCACTTGTGCTGCCGACCCGGCGAAAGACGCCCATGCCAGCCACCCCTGATGGGGACGTGCTGGGCAGGTATTCCTGAATGGTAGGGAGTTACCAGGTTGGGAAACAAGAGTACTGAAGTAAGAGGTGGTTGTGTTCCAGGTTCTCGCCTCGGTACGCGAATCGGACTTCGCACTGCCGCCGTCGGTGCTCTAGAACACGCCCTTGTTTCTGGCGGAAGCGTCGAAGTGCAGGTCCATGGGATAGCCGGGCAGGTTCACGTGGACGATGTAGCTGGCTTCGATATCGACGGAGCCGGTACCCACTACTCCGTTCCGTACCACTTTGATCTGTTCCCGGGTAATCGGGATATCCATTTCCTGCGCCTTGCGGAAGACTTCATCGCGGATCACATCCTCGGTCTTGGTCGAATAGGTGCTCAGCTGCGACTCGGTCTTGAGGGCATCCTGGAATTCATAGTTGCTGAAGTAGGGAGGCGCCAGCGTGGCGATCAGAATAACCGCGGCGACAATGATCACAATGCCGAAAACCATCTTCATAGCGCGCTCCGCTTCCGGTCGCGCGCCGGGCGGCTCAGGGCGCGGACCGTAGATTCTTTCCGAAATAATCGGTTATTGCGGAGATGCTAGCATCCTCCATTTGCCGAGTCGAGCGCCGAACCACTTCCACGGTACCTTCGGTAACCTTCTTTCCCACATTGATTCGAAAGGGAATACCTACCAAATCGGCGTCCTTGAATTTAACCCCGGGGCGCTCGTCCCGGTCGTCGAGCAGCACCTCGTAGCCGGCGGCCTCAAGGCGCCGGGTGATGTCCACGGCCGTGCTCAGGAGTTTTTCGTCGCCCACGTTGGTCGGCGTCACTATTATTTCGAACGGCGCAATCTGCAGCGGCAGCCAGAAACCATTCTCATCGTTGTCCTGCTCCACCGCCGCCGTCAGAATGCGCTCAATCCCAATGCCATAGCTGCCCATGATGGGCGCGACTTCTTTCCCGTTCTTGTCCAGGACGCGCGCTCCCATGGACTGTGTGTACTTGTAGCCCAGCTTGAAGATGTGTCCGATCTCGACCGCTCTGTCAAGGCACAGGCTCCCGCCACAGTTGGGGCAATCTTCACCTGCAGTTACGCTACGCAGATCAATGTACGCGGTAGGCTGGAAGTCGCGGCCGGGCGTGATGTTCTTCAGGTGATAGTCTTCCTTATTGGCCCCGCCAATCAGATTAGTGCGGCCCTCGAGCGCCTTGTCCACCAGCAGGATTGGACGCTGAACGTCGTTCATGTCCTTTGCCCACGCGATGCCGATGGGCCCCAGAAATCCCGCAGGGGAGTTGAAGAGCTGCCGGATTTCCTCTTCCTGCATGGGCCGTGCTTCCTTGCCTCCCAGCGCGGCCGACAGCTTCACTTCATTCATCTGATGATCGCCGCGCATCAGCAATATGACCGCGCGCGCCGATGCTTTGCCGCTCTTGGAGTCGAGGGTTTCCGTCATGAGTGCCAGCGTCTTGATCTTGTTCTTTGGCGAAACGCCCAGGAATTTGGCGACGTCCTCGATGGTCTTCATGCCCGGGGTGTTGACCTCGAGCGGCTTGCCATCGCCCTCCGCCTTGAGGTCCTCAACCTTCGCCAGCTTTGAGGTTGCCTTGTCCAGGTTGGCGGCGTACTTGCATTTTTCGCAACTTACGATCAGGTCTTCGCCAGCCGACGTGCGCACCATGAACTCATGCGACTGCGATCCGCCCATCGCTCCGGAATCGGCTTCGACCACCATGTACTTCAGTCCACAGCGGTCGAAAATGCGGCAGTAGGCGTCGTAATGCTTCTGGTAGGAAACATCCAGGCCGGCGGGATCGATGTCGAATGAGTACGAATCTTTCATGATGAACTGCCGCACTCGCAACAGGCCGGATTTGGGCCGGGCTTCATCCCGGAACTTGCTCTGAATCTGGTACCAGATCTGGGGCAGCTGCTTGTAGCTCCGCAGTTCCTTGCGCGCAATCTCGGTCATGACTTCTTCATGCGTCATGCTGAGACACAGAGCGGCGCCCTTGCGGTCTTTCAGCCGGAACATGTTGTCGCCCATCACGGCCCAGCGCCCACTGGCCTCCCACAGTTCGCGGGGATGAATGGCCGGTAGGTAGAATTCCTGACCGATTTTGTCCATCTCCTGGCGAACAATGGCCATGATCTTGTTGAAGGAGCGCTGCCCCATGAAGAGATAGGAGTAAATCCCGGCAGCCAGCTGGCGGATGTATCCGGCCCGCACCAGGAATATGTGGCTGGCGACTTCAGCGTCCGCGGGCGCCTCGCGCAGTGTAGGAATAAACAGTTGCGACCAACGATGCATAGTTAGGGGTCCTGGGGAATTAGGGAATCTATCATTGTAAATGATGGGGTTTCTGCCCGCGTAGGCCCGGACGCCCTCGTCCGGGCGGGCGAGCAAAGCTCGCCGAAGTTGCGGAGCTTTGCTCCGCCCAGCGGGGTGGGGCACCCGCCCCTACGTGTGTATTGCAGGGATTTACCTTAGCTCGCCAACCCCTTCAGAATCTCTTTCCCCAGCTTCTGCGCCTCGCCGAAAAACTTCTGATATTCGACGAACAGGCGATTCAATTCCAGCGACTTGTCGGGGCCGAGCTTCTTGCGCAGAATCATGTCGCGCACGTGTACAGGGTTCGGCAGGGTAGCGTCTTCCGTCAGTTCTTCCAAGGCGGTAATGGGATCGTAGTGATACATGAAGACCTCATTGAGCAATTTAGTAATTGCGTAATTTGGTAATTGAAAACCTTACCCGAACGCGAAGACCCACAGACCTGCAATTACACATTTGCTCAATTACCAAATTACTCAATTCCTACATCATCTCCGTTCCCCACAAGTCGTGCAGGTGGACAATCCCCAGAAGAGTGCGCGCCCCATCAACCACCACCAATGACGTGATCTTTTTTTCTTCCATCAAAGCCAGCGCCGTAGCCGCAAACTCGTTGGCGCCAATCGTTCTCGGCTTCGCAGTCATGCATTCACCGGCGCTGAGGTCCAGTACGTCTTTACCGCGCTTTTCCAGCAACCGCCGCAGATCGCCATCGCTGATCACACCTACCAGCTTCTGGCCATCGACCACAGCCGTCACGCCCAGTTTTTTCCTGGACATTTCATAGATCACATCCGGCATCCGGGTCTGCGGCGTGACTCGGGGTACGGCGTCGCCGGTGTGCATCAGCGATTCCACCCGCGCCAGGCGCTTCCCCAGCTTTCCTCCGGGATGCAAATTGGCGAAGTCTTCTTCCTTGAAACCGCGCTTTTCGGCCAGAGTCATGGCCAGCGCATCGCCCAAAGCGAGCATGGCGGTAGTTGAAGCGGTAGGGGCCAAACCGAGTCCGCAAGCCTCCTGGGCCACGGAGCAGTCGAGTGCGACATCGGCCGCCGCCGCCAACGTGGATATTTTTTGCGTTGACTGTGTGGCGCGGGCGCCCACGCCCGCGGCTCTTGAAAAGACTGCATCCCCGGTCATGCTGATCAGCCGCACCTGCAGCCGCTTGAGAGTCGCCAGCAGCCGCAGAATTTCTTCCGTCTCGCCACTGGCCGAGAGTGCGAGCACCACGTCGCCGCGCACCACCATGCCCAAGTCTCCGTGGACGGCGTCCACGGGGTGCATGAACAAAGCTGGAGTTCCGGTCGAACTGAGCGTGGCCGCGATCTTGCGCGCGATGATGCCGCTCTTGCCCATGCCCGTGACTACCACCCGGCCGCTGCAGGCGTGGATCAATTCAACCGCTTTCACGAAAGCCTCCGCCATAGGTCCCGCGATGCGGTCGGCCAACGCGCGCAATGCCTCAGCCTCGATCCGTACCACGTTCTCACCAATGTGTTTCATGGAAGGAAAAGATGTTAGCAGAACCCGGAAGTCAGCACTTAGCAATTGGCACCCGGCATTCAGCCCTACGATTCAAAGGAAAGAAAAGAGCTGAACGCTGCCAGTTTCAGAAATGATCATCCATACTCTGCACTCGTCCCGCCAGACTTCTGGCCTGGATGGCCCGGTCCCAGGGGCCGGCCTGCCAGTTATCCTTTTGCTTCTCGGGATGAATCCAGGGCGGCAACGTGATCGAGAGATTGGCCGCAATGGCGACGGCATATGGTTCGTACAGCGAACGGAGATGGGATAGTTTCTCTTCGAAGGCGACGCCCTCGCGCAGCTTTACTCCGCGTGCTGCCAGGCTCTCACGCAGCCGGTTCAATTCCTGCGCGGGCAACCGGTCATCCCCGGCTGGCGCATAACGTGCATTCACCACCTGGGCCAGGTCAACCACGGCATGCCGCGCCATGGCGAAGGTGATTCTGGATTGTTCGAAGCGCAGCCCGTCCACGCCCGCGATCACCAGCGTGGTGGCATCCAGGATCGTGACCAGCGCTCCCAGCCACGATTGATTGTTGTGTTGCGAGCGAAAAAAACTCAGTACGGGATAAGAAAGATGGCTCTCCAATACTTCTGCCGCCCAGCGTTCCCAATCCTTGAAAATCTGATCGAGCACGGCCTGCTGTGGACTGTTTCCGAACCGGGACAATAACTCGGCGGCCGACGGAGGCGAGCCCGCCCGGGCATCGAGCAGGGAAATTTCGATTTCGCGACGGGAGAAGGATGAATAGATGGTCGGCAAATACCCAATCACCACGCCTAAAAACGCGAACCCCATGCCGGCCTCGATCACCGCCAGGGCGCGGGCCACGCCGGAGTTGGGAATGATGTCCCCGTAGCCCAGGGTAAAGAAAGTCTCACCGCTGTGGTAGAGCAGCACGCCAAAAGTGAGAGGCTCACTGCCTAAGCGGAAGTGTTCGCCGGCTCCGTATTGCAGCAATGCAAAACCAAAGATCAGCCCCGCCGCCCACAAAATCAGCAGGAAAATCAGGGAGAGCGGCCCGAAGTAGCCAAGAAAATTCTCCCTCCGAGCTCGCGAAGGAATGCGGCTTGCGAGTTTTCGGTAGGGAATCCAGGTACGCCGGTAGAACCAGCTGGTCAGGCGAAAGAAACTGCGCTGTACCCGGCGCGGCAAGACCACGGTCTCGAACGCATCCAGGAGGATGCCAAAGATCAAAACGATTCCGGCAATGGCGCAAACGATACGCATCAGCTGAAATGTTAAATGTAGGCGTGATCGTCCCGCTCGTGGAGGGATGAAGAGTGCGTCGTCCTGGCAATCGCTCTCGAACGCCAGGCTGTGTGCATTCCTGCCCGAGCGGGACGCTCGCGCCTACATTGCATCCCGAAATCTAGTCTCCCGAAAGCCGAACAGATTTTCCCGAGGCCGCGGAGCGCCGCGCTGCGTCCAGAATTTCGGCGACGATCACGTTGGTGTCCAAAGATGAAGGCCCGCCCGGCGCTGCTCCATCCATAACCACCGCCCGCAGCAATGACAGGGAGTCGTCATAAGGAGGGGCGACCGGCCTGGCCGCCACCTTTTGCACATCTCCTCCCTTCAGCCGCACCCGCACGTCGTCGCGGCGCACGGTGACCACGTATCCGGTCTGGCCATAGACCTCCATATCTTTACGATCAAATGGCCAGTTCCATGACGCCTGCAGAATGGCCTGCGCCTTGGGATAGGTCAGAATGATGGTGGCTTCGTCATCCACCCGGGGATAAATTTCCGGCTTGATCTGTTGCGTGACTGCCGTCACCGAAGTGGGCCGCTGCCCATCCATGAGCCAGGTCATCAGATCGGCGCCGTAGCAGCCAAAATCATAAAGTGCTCCGCCACCATCGAGCTGGGGATCGTTGAGCCAGGCCAGAAACTCGGGTTGTACGTTGATTTCCTTCGGGCCCGGGTGGCCGTCGTGGACGACCACCTTGCGAATGTCGCCTATGCTCCTGTCGTGAACCATGTCGTAGGCGGCATGGTTGCTGCGATACCACGACGTCTCGTAGTTCACCAGCACCTGGATCTTGCCCTTGCGCGCGGCGTCCACGATGGCGTGCGCATCTTCGGTGCTGACGGCCAGCGGTTTTTCCATCATTACGGGGATGCCATGCCGGGCGCAGATTTCCACCACCCTTCGGTGGTCATAGGTGTTGGTGTAGGCCAGAACGGCCTGCGGGTGAGTTCTCTGCAGCATGTCTTCCAGGTCGGTGAAGAGCAGGTTACGGTCGAGATTGAATTGCGCCGCATAGCGCGCTGCCACTTGCTGGTCAGACTCAGCGATGCCGACAATCTGAATATCGGACCGGTGTAGCGAGTGCTGTAGGAAGCCGTCGACGTGGCCGTGAACCATGCCCGCGATAGCGACTCGCAGGGGCGCCGCTCCTGGGGCGGTTTGCGCACCAGAAGCCACGATGGTAGCGACCAGGAGAGCGGCCAAAACAGTCAGGAAGAATTTCATTGCGGCCTCTGCCGTATGGCTAAAGGGGCAATGGTAGCAGATTCAATCGGCGCGACTGGTTCACGGTTTCGCATGCGCCGCGATCAGCGCGTTCTGTACTGCCTGCAGCTCCTTCAACACCTCGCGCAGCCGGGTTGATTCGAGCGCGTTGGCCCCGTCGGATTTGGCCTCTTTGGGATTGTCGTGAACTTCCATGAAGATTCCATCCACGCCCGCCGCCACCGCGGCACGAGCGAGTACAGGGATGAATTCCGGCTGCCCTCCGCTGACCGCGTGATCTCCATTAGCCGCAGACGATGGCAGTTGGACCGAATGGGTAGCGTCGAAAACCACGGGAACGAACTTTCGCATGATGGTCAGCGAACGCATATCGACCACCAGATTGTTGTACCCGAAGCTGGATCCGCGCTCGGTGACGAAGACCTTGTCGTTGCCCGCAGTGCGGCATTTCTCCACGATATGCCGCATGTCGGAAGGCGAGACGAACTGGCCCTTCTTGATATTTACCACGCGCTCGGTCATGGCCGCAGCCACGACGAGGTCGGTCTGACGGCATAGGAACGCGGGAATCTGCAGGATGTCGGCGACCTCCGCAACCTTGGGTACGTCGGCAGTTTCGTGCACGTCGGTAAGGATGGGAAGGTGTACTTCATCTTTCACTTTTTTCAGGATGCGCAAACCTTCGGCCAGGCCTGGTCCGCGATAGCTGCGAATGGAAGTGCGATTGGCCTTGTCATAGGAAGCCTTGAAGATGAACGGAAAATTCAGGGAACGGGTAACGCCCTTGATCACTTCCGCCATGAAGATCGCATGCTGCTCGCTTTCGATGACGCAGGGGCCGGCAATCAGGAACAGATTCCCGCCGCCGATCCTGACATTGTCGATTTGAAAAGAAGTGGTCATGTTCGAACTACGGAGGACACAGGGGACACAGAGAAAATCAAACCGGTCTTGCTTTCCTCGTGTCCTCTGGGTCCTCCGTGGTTAACTATCTTTTGCCAACCTTCTCGGGCCGGTGGAACATCTCCACTTCGGAAGCCGCCTTCTCCGCCCGCCGCTTAAGTCCATGCTCATATGCGGCCCCGATGAACGTTCTGAACAGCGGATGCGGCTCCAATGGCTTGGATTTGAACTCGGGATGGAATTGGCATCCGATGAAGTGAGGATGGTCGGGCAACTCCACCATCTCCACGTAAGTCCCGTCCGGCGTCGATCCGGAAATCCGCAAGCCCCCTGCCGTCAGGGTCTCTTCATATTCGCGATTGAATTCGTAGCGGTGCCGATGACGCTCGCTGATTTCGAGTTTGCCATAAATCCTGTACGCCAGAGTGTCGGGCTCGATCTTGCAGGTCCAGGCTCCCAGCCGCATGGTCCCGCCTAATTCCTCGACCCCACGCAGTTCACGCAATTTGTAGATCACGCGGTGTGGCGTTGCAGGATCGAATTCGCTGGAGTTGGCGTCTGTCAGTCCGCACAGGTTGCGGGCAAACTCGATACAAGCGGTTTGCATACCGAGGCAAATGCCAAAATACGGGACCTTCTTTTCACGGGCGTAGCGAATCGCGATCAGCATGCCCTCGATGCCGCGCTTGCCAAATCCGCCTGGGACTAGCAGCCCATCGTATTCGGCCAGCTGTTCTTCATAGCTGCGGTCTCCAGTTTCGAGTCCTTCGGCTTCAATCCAGTTCAGGTTCAGCTTCAGGTTGTGCGCCAGCGCGCCGTGGACCAGCGCCTCTTTCAATGATTTGTAGGAATCTTCATACTCCACGTACTTGCCCACGATTCCGATTGTGACTTCGGCTTTCGGGTTATAGACGCGGTGGACGATTTCCTCCCAATCCTTGAGGTCGCGATCTTTGGCTTCCAGGCGCAGGTAGCGAAGCACCAGGGAATCCACGCCTTCACGCGAGAACACCAGCGGCACTTCGTAAATGGAGGCCACGTCCTTGGCGGTGATGACCGCCTCTTCTTCCACGTTGCAGAAGAGAGCAATTTTCGACTTAATCTCTTTGGAGAGAAACCGGTCGGTGCGGCACAGCAGAATGTCAGGCTGGATCCCAATGCTGAGCAGTTCTTTCACCGAGTGCTGGGTCGGCTTGGTCTTGAGTTCCTGCGCGGCGGCGATAAACGGCACCAGGGTTACGTGCATGAACAAGGTGTGGTCGCGGCCCAGTTCCTGCCGCATTTGGCGGATGGCCTCCATAAAGGGCAGCGATTCGATATCGCCCACCGTGCCTCCGACTTCGACGATGGCGACGTCCACATCCTGCGCCACTTTCTTCATCGCAGCCTTGATTTCATTCGTGACGTGAGGAATTACCTGCACGGTTTTGCCCAAATAATCGCCGCGCCGCTCCTTGGCGATGATTTGTTCGTAAATCCTCCCCGTGGTCCAATTGTTGTCGCGAGAAAGTTTGGCGTGGGTGAAGCGTTCGTAGTGACCAAGGTCGAGGTCGGTCTCAGCCCCGTCGTCGGTGACAAATACTTCTCCATGCTGAAACGGCGACATGGTGCCGGGATCGACATTGAGGTAAGGATCAAACTTCATCAGGTTGACTTTGAGCCCGCGACTTTCGAGCAGGCACCCAATCGAGGCCGCCGCCAGTCCCTTGCCCAACGAAGACACCACTCCCCCGGTCACAAAGATGTACTTTGCCGACATCGATTCCTCGCCTTAAATTGTCTTTGAAATTTTGTGCAGGATGGGTGCACAAGCAATTATGCCAGAAATGTTTTCCGCTGACGAGAAATAGTTTCTCGCCGGAGAAGCCGGAGAAATGGAGGCCGGGCGTCCCGCCCGTCCTCCACCTTCCTGACGGAGACAATCCCGCGGAGTACACTGGGCACAAGAAGGTTGCATCTAAGTAGTTGATCCTATGCTTCAGCTTCATCGCCTCGTGATCGTTCTGCTGGCAGGAACCGCATTGGTTCTGGCGGCGGCCACGCCTGCGCCCGCGCAACAGCTTGCCAAGCGCCTCATCCTCAAAGATGGCACCTACCAGCTGGCCACCAAGTGGGAAGTGAAAGGCGAGCGCGTGCGTTACCTGAGCGCGGAGCGCAACGAGTGGGAGGAGGTCCCCAATTCCCTGGTGGACTGGGCGGCCACCGACAAATACGAGAAGGACCGCGCCGCCGGCAAACCCGCCCCGGAAGCGGTGGAACTTGATAAGGAGTTAGAGGCAGAGCGCCAGGCCGACGAGGCCAGATCTCCGCATGTAGCGCCTGGCTTGCGCCTGCCCGACGATGGCGGCGTGATTTTGCTCGATACCTTCCAGACCCAGCCCCAGCTGGTCGAACTGCAGCAGAGCAGCGGCGAGCTGAACAAGAACGTGAAGGGTAACATCCTACGAGCCACCATCAATCCCATTGCCAGCGCCAAGCAGACCATCGAACTGCCCGGCGCGCATGCCAGGATTCAGGCGCATGTCACCGTGCCCGCAATCTACGTCAATCTCGAGCAACAGGACCAGCTCGACAAAGCCACCCAGATCGCCGAGAAATCAAAAGAAGAACAACTGGCCTGGGACCGTTTCAAAATCGTGCACTTGCAAAGCAACAAGGACAAGCGCGTTGTCGGAGACATCAAGATCGCGATTTACGGCAAAGTCAGCCAGGAACAAAAGCTGGTACCTACCACGTCGACCAAACTCACGGGCGGATGGGTGAAGGTGACTCCGTCGACCGACCTCGCGCCCGGTGAGTACGCCGTGATCGAGTTACTGGGGAAAGATGGCATGAACCTTTACGTATGGGATTTCGGGGTGACTCCGTCAGCCGGAGCCAACTCGACTGCCTGGCGTCCGGATGCGTCGGCAAATTCCGTTCCCGACAAGCCCAAGGAGTTGGAGAAGAGGTAAGGGGAATTAGCACTTGGTGCTTGGGAATTGGCCAAATTCCAAGTGCTGGTTGCTGGTCTCCGCAGACCAAAACACGCAGGACCAAAATTGCAGGACCAAAACCGTTGACCCTCGCCGCACCTGCCATTACACTGGCCTCGATTTTTCTTGCCCTCAGGAACCGCCCTTGAAAGTCTATCGTCCCACGCGCCAGTTGCTGGCTGACGTCGAACGTTATCTCGCAGCCGTCCGGCCTTCCGCGCATCATTCTCCCCTGGAGGATGTGATCGATGTGCTTTGCTGCGGACGGCACTACGCTTGGGTCGGCATCTTTCTGACGGTCGGAGAAGGCGCCCCCCAGCAGTCGTTGGGTGCAGGCCGAGACGTCCTAGGAGAAGTGGCGCTGCCGGAAACGCGCTCCAAGATTCTGATCGCGATAAAGTTGGCTTCGCGGGAATTGGGAGTGCTAAGCGTGGAGAGCGATCGCGAGGGCGCGTTCGGAGCGGAGGACCGGATACTGCTGGAAGGTGTGGCCGATTCTCTGGCGCGCTTTCTTACCGGCCGCGGGAAGTACCTTGCCCGAAAGGCGCGCACTGACGCATCCCGTCTGGCCATGTAGGCGCGAGCGTCCCGCTCGTGCTGGGGTCAGGGTAAAGCCGCTACTCCGAGTTGATGTCGATCACTGATTTTTCGTGAATCAAGTCAAGGTCAACGGCGTCGGACAAGAGTGTCCGACCCACACTGAATCAGCCCAGCTTCGCGGCTGTTTCCTGGATTCGTTTCCATGCTTTTTCAACATGCCGCGCCGTCGTGTTGGTCTGGCCCACGCAAAGGCGCAAGGTCAGCTGATTGTCGAGCCGGGTGTGCGTAAGATAAAGATCGCCGCTGCGGTTGAGGTGATCCATCAAGGACTGGTTGAGCTCATCTCCTCCTTTGTGACGGAAGCACACTAGGTTCAAAGGCGCAGGTGCGGCCAGCTCGAAGCGGCCGTCATTCCTCACCCAGCCGGCGAATTGCTGCGCCCACGCGACATGCTGCCGGATGTGGTGCTGCAGGCCCTCTACGCCATAATGCCGAATCACGAACCAAAGCTTGAGGGCGCGGAAGCGCCGCCCCAGCGGAATCTGCCAGTCGCGATAGTCGATCACGGCCCCGGTCTCGGTAGCTTTGTTACGCAGGTATTCCGGCAGTACGCTCAGGGTTTGGATGAGCGCCTTGCGGTCCGCAACATAAAAGCAATCACAGTCAAAATTGGTGAACATCCACTTGTGCGGATTGAAGCAGTAGCTGTCGGCGGAGTCGATGCCGGCATGGGTGTGGCGAAATTCGGGGCAAAGAGCGGCCGTGCCGGACATGGCTGCGTCCACGTGCAGCCAGAGCTTGTGCTGGCCGCAGATGTGGGCAATTTCGGTTACGGGATCAATCGCATTCGACGAGGTGGTGCCCACGGTGGCGCACACGAAGAACGGGACTAGGCCCGCGCGGCGGTCCTCCTCAATCTGTCGCGCCAGCGCCTCAGGACGCATGGCGAAATTTTGGTCAACCCCGATCAGGCGCAGGTTATCGCGTCCGATCCCGGCGATCTGGGCGCCTTTTTCCAGCGAAGAGTGCGCCTGCGACGAAGTATAGGCGATCAGCCTGCCATCACAGCCGCGCTGATTGCTGGCGAAGTTCGTGGCCCGCTCCCGCGCCGCCAGCAGGGCGCACAGCGACGCGCTTGAAGCCGTGTCCTGGATCACTCCACCGCCGCTGCGGCTGGAAAGAAACTTCTGCGGCAGGCCCAGCATGTGAACCAGCCAGTCCAGGACAAGGGTCTCGAGTTCCGTGCAGGCCGGGCTGGTTGCCCAGAGCATTCCCTGCACCCCCAGGCCGGAAGAAAGCAAGTCGCCGAGAATCGCCGGACCCGAAGCGTTCGAAGGAAAGTAGGCGTAGAAGTTGGGCGATTGCCAGTGCGTGATGCCGGGCAGAATCAGCTTTTCAATGTCGGCGAGAATCGCGGGAAAAGACTCGCCCTGTACCGGCGGATCGGCTGGCAGCGAAGCCCGGACCTGCCCCGGTTCGGCCCGCGAGAGCACGGGATACGACTCAATGTGTGCGTAGTAATCGGCGATCCAGTCCACCACAGTATGTCCGTGGCGGCGGAATTCTTCGGGGGTCATGTGAAACGTTTTCTCGCCAGGCATGGGCTCTCCGTACTAGCGGCGATTCTGTGGGCCGGACACTCCCTTCCACTTCGCTCGGGCAGGCTCTGTCCGATGCTCTTTGCTTCATGGACCTTCGTGTCCCTGGTGGTTGATGTTCTTAGCCAGAAGCTTCAAACCAGCTGTCCGAAATAAACCCGGGTGTCGTATTCGAACGCGACTTGACCATTCACCTGATGCGCATCAAACATCCGCCGCAATTCGCACAGCATCGGTGCATAGGTCGGATCGCCCGCCTGCGGCGTGTAGGAGGATGACAGCAATCGCCCTTCAAGCGCGGGATAATCAAATTCCTGCCGATAGTCGAACGTCCGGAACTGAAATCGCGAGGGTGCGAAGAACGTTTCTATCTGCTGGGTGGTGCGCTCGGAGCGAACATCCTGATAGTCGGTGCCGCACTCGACCAGTAGTTGTTCGTAGGCCCGGAGGAAGGGCGTTGATCCCGTGCGCCGCTCGTTCCACAGCAGCACGGTCCAGCCGCCGTGCCGGCTGATGCGAATGAACTCCAGGCGCGCCTTCTCCCGATCAAACCAGTGCGCCGCCTGGGCCGCAGTGACAAAATCTACAGTGTGGTCGGCGAGGGTCGTGGCTTCGGCTGTGCCCGGCACGCTGGTGAACCGTGAGTGGGCGCGCAGAAATTCTTCCCCGGCTTGGCGCATCTCGGGGTTTGGTTCCACGCCGAAGACGCGGTTGCCGTTCTGCAGCAGCATGCGCGTGAAGATGCCGGTGCCGGAAGCAATATCGGCAATGACGGAAGTGGCGTTGAGGCCGCATTCGCTCTTCAGCAGATCAATAACCGCAGGCGGATACCCCGGCCGATAGCGAACGTAGTTCTCCACGCGCGACGAAAAGCGCTGGGTCGGATCTTGTACAACCATAAAAATAGTTTAACCCGGCGATGCCCGCCGAGGGCGGTGCCCTCGCCTGTCCAGCCGAGCGAAACTCGGCGGTCATTCGCCCAAATCCTGCTTAATTGTTAAATTAGTCTTCAATGCGACTCGTGGTCAAAGTCGGAACCAGTCTGATCGCGCCCGGTGGCCGCATCGACACTACCCGCATGCGGGCGCTGGTCGATCAGCTAGATCTTTCGCGGCACGAATATCTGATCGTCAGCTCTGGCGCCATCGCTTCTGGCATGACCCATCTCGGCCTTCGCCACAGACCTTCCACCGTGCCTCTGATGCAGGCCTGCGCCGCGGTCGGGCAAAGCCTGCTGATGCATACCTACGAGCAGCTTTTTTTCGGCAAGAAAGTTGTGGCCCAGCTGTTGCTCTCGAGCGACGACTTCACCTCGCCCATCCGCTATCGCAATTTGCAAAATGCGCTGCATGAATTGCTGAAGCTGGGTGTGGTTCCGGTGGTGAACGAGAACGACAGCGTCTCGGTACGCGAGCTGGTGGGAGCGTTTGGCGACAACGATGAACTGAGCGCATTGCTGGCGACCGCTGTGAAGGCGGACTGGCTGCTGCTGCTTACGGATGTCGATGGCTTTTACTTCCCCAATGGCAAACGCCCCCGCCTGTTGCGTACGATCAGCCGGCTGACCGCGCCCATGGAAGCCGTCTGCAACGGGCAGGGCAAGTTGGGCACGGGAGGCATGCGCTCCAAGCTGCGCGCGGCCAAGTTGGCCAGCGAGGCGGGTGCCAACGTCGCCATCGCCAACGGACGCCATGCGCATGCTATTCCGTGGGCTCTGGAGCGCAAGATCGGAACTTATTTTCCTCCTCAGAAAAGAAAGTCTTCTGATGGCAACTAGCGTCCGTACCCCCAGTTCGACTCGCGACAAGCTGCTGCGCGCACAGAGCGCTGCCGCCCGGTTGGCCCAGCTCACCACCGCGGAGAAGAATGCCATCCTGCTCAAAATGGCAGACGCGATTATGGACAACGCCGCAAGCATCACCGAATCGAACCGGGCGGATCTCGATTCTTCCGGACTGACTGGTGCCATGCGCGACCGGCTCCTGCTCACTCCGGAACGCATTGCGGCCATGGTGGCAGGCGTGCGCGAGGTGGCCGGTCTTCCGGATCCCGTCGGTGAAACCATCGCGGAGTGGACCCGCCCTAACGGCCTGCGCATCCGCAAAGTGCGCGTGCCTCTGGGCGTGGTGGGCGTCATCTATGAGTCGCGGCCCAATGTGACCGTGGATTGCGCCTCCCTGGTGCTCAAGACGGGAAACGCCATCGTGCTGCGTGGCGGCAAAGAAGCAGCCCACAGCAACCAGAAATTGGTTGAAATACTGAACCAGGTGGATGGAGTTCCCGTGGGCGCAATCGAACTTCTGGATTCGAGCACTCGCGATTCGGTGCATGAACTGATTAAGGCGCGCGGCCTGGTGGACGTGCTGATCCCCCGCGGCGGTCCCGGCCTGATTTCCTATGTCGCGGACAACGCCACCGTGCCGGTGATCGAGACCGGGGCAGGGAACTGCCACATCTTCGTGGACCAGTCCGCAGATTTCGAAATGGCGGACCGCATCGTGATCAATGCCAAGACGCAGCGCCCGTCGGTGTGCAATTCAGCGGAAAAGCTGCTGGTGCACCAGAGCATCGCGGCGGATTATGTTCCGCGCGTCGTGAGGAAGTTGCTCGATTGCGGAGTCGAGGTGCGCGGCGATGACGAGACCCGGCGCTTGGCCGCCGCAATGCCTGTTGGCCCCGCCGAAGCTGAGGACTGGAGCGAAGAATATCTTCGGCTGTGCATCGCGATCCGGGTTGTGGCCGGCATCGAAGACGCGATTGCCCACATTAACCGCTACTCCACAAAAAACTCGGAGGCGATTGTGACCCGCGACCAAGCGCAGGCGCAACAGTTCCTCCAGCAGGTGGATTCGGCGGTGGTGTACTGGAATGCGTCGACCCGCTTCTCCGATGGAGGGGAGTTCGGCTTCGGCGCGGAAATGGGCATCAGCACCCAAAAATTGCATTGCCGCGGACCTTTTGCCCTGGCGGAACTGACCTCGGCAAAGTACGAAGTAACGGGCAACGGGCAGGTACGGTAGTTACGTCGGACCACTTTGAGGATGAGGTGAACCACGGTGTTGCAGGCCGGCGACATGGCGCCCGATTTCGATGCTCCAGTTCTGGAGGGTGGTGTAAGAAGGCAGTTCCGCCTCTCTGAGCACCGGAACCGGCGCAACCTGGTGCTGGCCTTTTACCCGGCAAACTGGGACCCGGTCAGCGCCCAGCAGATGATCACCTACCAGGTGGAACGAGGAAAGCTTCAGGCGCGGCAGGCGGAAGTGCTCGCCATCAGCGTGGATCACGTCATGAACGCGACTGCCTGGGAGCGCGAAATCGGCCCGTTTGATTTTCTGTTGGGCAGCGACTTCTGGCCGCACGGAGAAATCAGCCGACGGTACGGCGTGTTGCGCGAAACCGGCCCTCACAAGGGGGCTTGTGAGCGCGCAGTTTTCGTGCTCGACAAAGCCGGTGAGATCCGGTTTGCCAAGATCTATCCCGTGGACCGGCTTCCGGATCTTGACGAAACGTTGACTGCGTTGCGTGAACTCGCAAGAATTTGAGACACGGCGTGCTCCACTGCGCCCCCCAGGAGCCCGATGAAATTTATTTCCGCAGCGGTTCTTCCCCTTGTTCTTTTTTCTATTCTTTTTCTTTCCAATGTGGGCGGAACCTCTCAATCGACCTCTTCTGCCAAGGACGCAATTGCCGCGCCCCTTTTCGGCTTCCCCAACTCGGCCGGCGAGTCGGCCCTGGAAAGCCGCTTCCTGGCTGTGCCCGACCCCAAGCTTGCCGAAGAACACTTGCGCATCCTGACCCAGGCGCCGCACATGGCAGGCACTCCCGAGGACAAGGCCACCGCCGACTACGTGGCCCAGAAATTCCGCGAGGCCGGGCTCGAAACCGAACTGGTCAAATACCGCGTCTGGATGAACTACCCAGCGGAAATCAGTGTGGACATGACCGCGCCGGAGGGAGTCACCATGCATGGGCCAACGCGGGAGCGCGTGACTGGCGATCCTTACCAGGACGATCCCCGCGTAGTCATGCCATTCAACAGCATGTCGCCGTCAGGTGACGTCGAAGCGGGGGTGGTTTACGCGAACTACGGGTCGCCCGCCGATTTTCAAAAGCTCGAACAAATGAAAATCGATGTACGGGGCAAGATCGTGTTGGTGCGTTACGGGCAGAACTTTCGTGGCGTGAAGGCGTTCGTGGCCCAGGAATACGGCGCGGCGGGCGTCCTCATTTATTCCGATCCGGCCGATGATGGCTGGCGGCACGGGGATAAATACCCACAGGGCCCCTGGCGTCCCGATACCGGTGTGCAGCGCGGCTCCATCGGATACATGTTTCAATATCCCGGCGATCCCACCACTCCGGGAATCGCCTCGGTGCCCTCGCTTGAGGAGTCGAAGCGCACGCCTCCCGACAAGGCGGTGCAGTTGCCCCGGATTCCCACGACGCCGCTGTCCTATGCCGACGCATGGCCCATCCTCGAGCATCTGGGCGGGCCGGACTCGCCTCGCGAGTGGCAGGGTTCATTGCCCTTCACCTACCACGTTGGGCCTGGGCCCACCAAGGTGAAGATTCACCTCAATCAGGACTACCAGTTCCGCACTATCTGGGATGTGATCGGCCGGGTGCGCGGAAGCGAACTGCCCGAACAGTGGGTGGTGGCGGGTAATCATCGCGATGCCTGGGTGTACGGCGCGGTTGATCCTAACAGCGGCACCGCCGCAATGCTGGAATCGGTGCACGGCATCGGCGAGCTTCTGAAATCAGGCTGGAAACCCAAGCGGACGATCGTATTCGGCAGCTGGGACGGCGAAGAGGAAGGACTCATCGGTTCCACGGAATGGGGCGAACAGCACGAAACCGAACTGGCCAACGCCGTCGCTTACTTCAACATGGATGTCGCGGTGTCAGGCCCAAGGTTTGGGGCATCGTCAGTGCCCACGCTCAAGCAATTCATCCGCGACGTGACCAAGGTCGTGCCCAGTCCTAAAGGCGGCATGCTCTACGAAGAATGGCAGAGGAGCAGCCAGTCGGCAGCAGAGGCCGACCGCCGGCCTACACAGGACATCGGCAGTACCGACCGCGTCCCGGCCGCGGCAGGCCGCGCCGACGTGCCGGTGGGAGACCTGGGCAGCGGCTCGGACTATACCGTTTTCCTGCAGCATCTCGGGGTACCTTCCTCGGATGTGAGTTCGAGCGGTTCGTATGGCGTGTACCACTCCGTCTTCGACAACTTTAACTGGTTTAAAAAATTTGCCGACCCTGACTTCGCCTACGAGCAGGAAATGGCGCGGGTATTTGGGCTGGAAGTCATCCGCATGTCCGACGTCGAGGTGCTGCCCTATGACTACGAAGAATACGGCAAGGAAATCGGCGCCTATGTGGAGGCCGCGCGGAGAAAAGCCGAGGCTGTATTCGGCGGGCAGCCGCCCAGCTTCGCCGAGGCCATTCGGGCCGCCCATCAGTTTCAGGAGGCCGGGGCCAAAATCCGGCATAAGCAGGAAAATCCCGGGAACGGCTCCGCCCGGCTCAATCAAGCGTTGCGCCTGGCCGAACGGGCCTTGCTGATTCCTGACGGGCTGCCTAAGCGCCCATGGTTCCGCCATGCCATCTACGCTCCCGGCGAATACACCGGCTATGCCGCGGTGGTCATCCCGGGTGTGAACGAGGCCATCGACAAGCGTGATCTGGAACGGACCCGGCAGCAGATTGCAATCCTGGCTGCGGCGCTAAACCGGGCGGCCAAGGTGTTACAGGAGTATCGCTGATGACGCCCGCTGCGGCGGTGCATGAAATTCTCAGGACCTTGCCCTCCGCCGCGGGCGCAACTTTCCTCGCCCTCTTTCCCATCGTGAATCCGTTCGGCGGGGTCCCGTTGTTTTTCGCCCTGACCGCCGACTTCCCCGACCGTGAGCGCAACTGGACTGCCCTGAAGACCGCGCTGTATGTGCTGGGCATCCTGGTGGTCTTCATGTTCTTCGGACGCTTCGTGCTCAACTTCTTCGGCATCTCGCTGCCCGTGCTGAAAATTGCCGGCGGGCTGATCGTGGCCCACACTGCGTGGGGCATGGTGACGGCGTCTGCCCGCATTACTCCGGCGGAGACGGACGAGGCCGCCGAAAAAAGTGATATTTCTCTGACCCCGATGGCGATGCCCATGCTTTCCGGTCCTGGCTCCATCGGCGTAGTCATGGGTCTGGCTGCGCACGCCGACAGCCTGACGACCTACCTGGGCATGGTGATCGGGATCGCAGCCCTCGCCCTCAGCGTTTATCTGTTCCTCCGCCTGGGAGGACCAATGGTCGCGAAGCTGGGCCCAGGGGCGGTTGCCGGCATCACGCGCATCTTCGGCTTTCTCATCTTCGCCGTCGCGGTGCAATTGGTGTGGGACGGCGTGGCGGATTTCAAGCAATAGAGTAGTACGGCTTGTCCAGGTCAGCGTATTGCGCGATCGCACCCGCGGCTGTTGAAGCGCGCTACAGCCATAAGTGATCTTTCCACGCAGAGCATGGCAGTCGAAGATTGCTCTGCCATGTCATTTGATCCCGAATCTGCCGTGCCCCAACCGGAAGTCTCTTCTACGCCATCACCAACCGACGAATACCGGACTCCACGGGAAACGCTCGAAGGGGGCTCGGTTTGAAGACCGGGAATGGAGGCAGAGAGGAGAGGAGCTTGCTCCCGCCATCTATGACTCCGAGGTGCGGCCAGAGCCGGCGCGGGAGTGGGATGAACGAACTGATCCGGCCTTCGGGATGGCAGAACCGGTGCCCGGGGAAGAGATGTCTCCAGACCTTCGGCTGCTGCCCGACCGGGCTCGAGGGTTAAGTGCCGCGCAATGGCTTGCCGCCGCCCTGCGCAGGCTGTTGACCGATAACGATAGATCTTTGTGTCAGAGTGCGGCCCTGATTGCGCTCGGAGCGGTTATGGCGCTGCTGGCGGTTGGTTTCGGCCGTCGTTACTCGCCTGTTCCGGCCGGGGTGCAAACCCTAAGACCGCAGATCGTGCGACCCGAATGCTCTCCCACCAAGGCGCGGCAGAAACGGCCTCACTCCCCAACCAGCCTGCGCGATGCCGCGAAACGTCTCGCCAGCCCGAAAAAGCAGTCAAACCTTGCACCGTTGAAACCCGCGGCTGGGATCAGGATCGTGCTCGGAATAAGGCTGGCTTCCGAGCGGGTGGCAGCCGAGCGGCAACATCGCCCGGATTTCAGCAGCGAAAGAGATTTTGTGGCCAGGGACACAGTGACCCGCTACGGCACCCGCGGTGCGCCCGCCCCGAAATAACTCGCGGGCAACGCACGGCGGCTACTTGAGGCTGACCAGCTTCTCCACCAGCTCTGAGTAGTCCTTCTTCTCCAGACCGTGCACCTGTTTGTTGTATTCGTCCACTTTGCTGGAATAATTCATGGAACAGAATTTCGGGCCGCACATGGAGCAGAAAGCTGCTTCCTTGTAGTAGTCGTCGGGCAGAGTCTCGTCGTGCATGGAACGCGCCGTCTCGGGATCGAGCGAGAGCGCAAACTGTTTTTCCCAATCAAACGTGTAGCGGGCGTAGCTGAGCGCGTCGTCGCGGTCCTGGGCGCCGGGACGATGCCGCGCCAGGTCAGCCGCGTGCGCGGCGATCTTGTACGCGATGATGCCGTCCTTTACGTCCTTCTCGTTGGGCAAGCCGAGGTGTTCTTTGGGAGTGACGTAGCACAGCATGGCGGCGCCATGCCATCCGATCATGGCCGCCCCGATCGCTGACGTGATGTGGTCGTAGCCGGGCGCGATGTCCGTCACCAGCGGGCCCAGGGTGTAGAAGGGCGCTTCGTAGCAGAGCTCTTTTTCTTTGTCCACCTGCTCTTTGATCTTGTCCAGCGGCACGTGGCCGGGACCTTCGATCATGACCTGCACGTCGTACTCCCAGGCTTTCTTGGTCAGCTCGCCGAGGGTCTTGAGTTCGGCGAACTGGGCTTCGTCGCTGGCGTCGGCGATGCAGCCGGGCCGCAGGCCGTCGCCCAGGGAGAACGAAACATCGTGCTTGATGAAGATTTTGCAAATCTCGTCAAAGCACTCATACAGAAAATTCTGTTTGTGATGGTGGGCCATCCACTGCGCCAGAATCGCACCGCCGCGGCTGACGATTCCGGTGATGCGCTTAGAAACCATGGGCAGATACTGAATCAGAACGCCGGCATGGATGGTCATGTAGTCCACCCCCTGCTCCGCCTGCTCTTCGATCACGTCCAGCATCACGTTCTTGTTCAGGTCTTCAATCCGTTTGACCCGCGAAATAGCTTCGTAAATCGGCACCGTGCCGATGGGAACGGGCGAGTGCCGCAGGATGGCTTCGCGAATCTCATGGATGTTGCCGCCGGTGGATAGGTCCATCACCGTGTCTGCGCCGAAGTGCACCGAAGTGTGCAGCTTCTTGAGTTCTTCCTCGATGTTCGAGGTCACCGCCGAGTTGCCGATGTTGGAATTGATCTTGCACAGCGAGGCCACCCCGATGCACATGGGCTCCAGTTCGGGATGATTGATATTGGCCGGAATAATCATCCGCCCGCGGGCGACTTCGTCCCGCACCAGTTCGGGCGCCAGCTTCTCGCGGTGCGCGACGTACGCCATCTCTTCGGTGATGACTTCCCGGCGCGCGTAGCGCAACTGGGAGAAATTGCCGTCCGTGTTACTAGCTTTGCGGCTGGCGATCCACCCTGCCCGGGGCCGGGGAACACTGTGTCCACTGCTGCCGTTCGTCGAAGTCATGATGACAATTTTTCCTTGGCGTTTCTTCGAAGATTATACGCGCCGCGCTACCGGGGATGATCTCAAGGACAAGAAATCTGGTGGTGTTTCGGTGTTCTTGTAGCGCCGATGTCTCGCCGGCTGTCGGGCGGGCATCCTGCCGGCCCCCGGGAGCAGGATGCCCCCCGAGCCAGCTAACAAGGATGCCGGCGCTACAACCGCACATCAGCATGACGCCTTGGATTGTGAGCCACACCTCGACTTGGATATCAAGCGACCTAGACACCACATAACATTTTCCCAACTTGTTCGTCTAAAGCCGAGGCCCTAGAATCGACTGTTCGTTTCATGAGGTCAACCCATGCGCACGCTCTATCTTCTACCGGCCGTCGTCTTGTTGGCCGTCGCCAGTTTCGGCCAGGCCACTTCTCATGCGGAAGTCAACCTCGACGCGATCGACAAAACGGTCGATCCCTGCGTGGATTTCTACCAGTACGCTTGCGGCAGCTGGCTTAAGACCGCGGAGATCCCAGCGGACCAGACTTCCTGGGCGAGCTTTGTCGAAATTCGCGAAAGAAATGCCGCTGTCCTGCGGCAGATTCTGGAAAAGGCCGCAGCCGAGAGTACGGGACGCGATGCCATCACCCAGAAGATTGGCGACTACTACGGCTCCTGCATAGACGAGACGGCGGTTGACGCCAGGGGAGTAGAGCCCCTAACCCCCGAGCTCAAACGCATTGCGGGAGCAAAAGACAAGGTTGCCCTCATCGAATCCGTGGCCCGGGTCCAACTGCTTGGTCCCAATCCGCTGTTTAATTTTTATTCCTCTCCTGACCTGCACGATGCCAACCAGGTGATCGCCTACATTGACCAGGGTGGCCTGTCATTGCCCGATCGCGACTACTACCTCAAAAATGATCCCAAGATGGCGGCCGCGCGCGCCAGCCTGGTGGAATACGCCACCCAGTTGTTCACCCTGAGCGGACAAACACCCAAGCAGGCCGCGGATTCCGCGCAGTCCGTGTTGCGCATCGAGACCGCCCTCGCCAAGGCTGCCATGGACCGCACCGCGCGGCGCGATCCCAAGACCCGCGATCATAAAATGAGCCGTGACGAGGCCATTGCTCTGGCCCCCAATTTTCATTTGGACCGTTACTTCGCTGCTATGGGCGCGCCCAGCTTTTCCGCCTTGAACGTTTCCAATCCGGATTTCTTCAAGCAGGTGAATGCGCTTGTGGAATCGGAATCGCTCGACGCCTTGCGTACCTACGTAAGCTGGCATCTCCTCGACGGCGCTGCTCCCTGGCTTTCCAAGGTTTTCGTGGACGCCAACTTCAAGATGCAGCAGGCCCTGACCGGGCAGTCCGAGATCAAGCCGCGCTGGAAGCGTTGCGTCAGCTTTACTGACGACGCCCTGGGTGAGGCCCTGGGCCAGCGCTACGTGGAGCAGGCCTTCGGCGCCGACGGCAAACAGCGCATGCTGAAGATGGTGGACGCACTGGAAAAAAGTCTGGACCAGGACATCCGCACTCTGCCCTGGATGACGGAGGAGACGAAGAAGCAGGCCAAAGTGAAGCTGGACGCCATCCGCAACAAGATCGGCTATCCCGACGTCTGGCGCGACTACAGCTCGCTCAACATCGTGCGCGGCGACCTGCTGGGAAATTTTCTGCGCGCCAACGAATTTGAGGCCAAACGCCAGATTGCCAAAATCGGCAAGCCGCTGGACCGCAACGAATGGCAAATGACTCCGCCCACGGTGAATGCTTACTACAGTCCGCCGCGGAATGAAATCGTGTTTCCCGCCGGCATTCTGCAGCCACCCTTTTTCGACAAGCAGGCGGACGATGCCATAAATTTCGGTGGCATCGGAATTGTCATCGGCCACGAACTGACGCATGGCTTTGACGATCAGGGCCGCAAGTTCGATCCGCAGGGCAATCTGCGTGACTGGTGGACGGCGCAGGACGGCACTGAATTTGAGAAGCGCGCCAGTTGCATCGCTGACGAATACAGCAATTTCGTCGCTGTAGATGACCTGAAACTCAACGGCAAGTTGACCCTGGGCGAAAACACGGCTGACAACGGCGGTGCGCGGGTTGCTCTGATGGCCCTGGAGCAGATGATCGCCGCTGGCCCGGCTGGTTCGGCGGCGCAAACCATCGACGGCTACACCCCGCAGCAACGGTTCTTTCTCGGTTTCGGGCGTGCCTGGTGCGAGAAACGGCGTCCGGAATACTCCCGCATGCTGGTCAGCGTCGATCCTCATTCGCCCGGCAAATACCGCGTGGACGGCGTGGTGCAGAACATGCCTGAATTCCAGAAGGCGTTCAACTGCAAGGCCGGCCAACCCATGGTGAGGGAGAACGCCTGCCGGGTATGGTGACGATCGAGCCCTTCCACATAGTCTAGGCGTTACATTTTCGTCCGCCACCTCCGGGGGCTTGAAGAGCGCCGTTTGACATATTCCTATATGGGAATGTTATTATGCGGCTTCATGGCACGAGCGGCCACCACGTCGGATGCCTTCAATGCGGTCGCCGAGCCGCGGCGTCGCGAGATCCTGAACTATCTTGCGCTGCAGGCGCGGCCGGTTGGCGAGATTGCCCTGCGCCTCGGCCTGCAACAACCTTCAGTCTCGAAGCATCTGCGGGTATTGCGGGATGTGGGATTGGTCCACGTCCGGCGCGACGGCCGGCAAATGCTCTATCGGACCAATGCTCCTGCCATCCAGCCCCTCTATGAGTGGACGAAAACCTTCGAGCGTTTCTGGCAACACCAGTTGAGTCGGGTGAAGGTGCGTGCCGAAGCCAAAAACGATTTGTTGGATAAAGTCTGAGGAGAATTTCTGTCAGGAGCAACGATGATTGCAAGAGCAGCAGGAATCGAAAATTTGACCCTGAATCTGACCCAGGAAGTGCACGTGCGTGCCTCGCTAGAGACCACGTTCGCGGCACTGCTCGAACAGCTCGGGCCGGAGAATGACACGCCCGACGGCAAGCTCATGCCGATGCAGATTGAACCGTGGCCCGGCGGGCGCTGGTACCGCGACCTGGGCGAGGGCAACGGCCACTTCTGGGGACATGTGCAGGCCATCAAGCGGCCCACCTTGCTCGAAATCACCGGACCGTTGTTCATGTCCTACCCCATCGTCTCCAATGTGCAATACCGGTTGAGCGAATCCGACGGCGGCACCCTGATCAAATTTCACCACACTGCGCTCGGCCTGATTCAGGACGACGACAGGCAGGGCGTGATCAAAGGATGGGCGCACATCCTGGCTCGTGCCCGCACGCGAGCCGAAGCCAACCGTCCACGATGAGTGACGCGCCAGAGCGACGGCCGGCAGAGGAGGGCTCTATGTGTCCAGCGGGTATAGCCAGCGCGGCCCTGGTAGCCGGCAGCGTGACCACGACCGGCGGGGTGACCGCATTTGTCGTGAATCTCATTCGAAAGAAGAATATTTCAAAGAATGCGAACAGAAAGGAGAAATGACCATGACCGCAGCGCCGAGCAATAACGAAAAAGTCGTGTCGCAGGCTGATTGGCTGGCGGCACGGAAGGAACTGCTGAAAAAGGAGAAGGAATTCACGCACCTGCGTGATCAGCTCAGCCGGCAGCGCCGGGAACTGCCCTGGGAGGCGGTGCGAAAGCCGTATCTATTCGATGGTCCGAAGGGCAAGCAAACACTCAGCGACCTTTTTGGCGGGAAGAGCCAGCTGATTGTCTATCACTTCATGTTCGGCCCGGGATGGAAAGAAGGTTGTCCAAGTTGCTCGTTTCTTGCTGACACTTTCGACGGCGCGGCGCTGCACCTGGGCCAGCGTGATGTGAGTTTCGTGGCGGTTTCACGGGCGACCCTGCCCGAGATCGAGGCTTTCAAGAAACGCATGGGGTGGCGCTTCCATTGGGTGTCCTCGTCGGGGAGCGACTTCAACTTCGACTATCACGTTTCGTTTTCAAAGGACGACAAGGTCAAGGACAAAGTTTATTACAACTACGACATGACCGACTTTCCCTCCGAAGAAGCTCCCGGCGCGAGCGTGTTCTACAAAAATGCAAAGGGCGAGATCTTCCATACTTATTCCACTTATGCGCGCGGACTCGACATCCTGGTGGGCACGTACAACTATCTAGACCTTACGCCCAAAGGGCGCGATGAAGATGGCCTTCCACATTCGATGGCCTGGGTCCGCCATCACGACCGCTACGCCGACGCGAATCTGGTCGGCATCAAGCAGACCTAGTCCCTGGCCTGCGAAATCCGGGGTGTCGCTGCTGCGGGGCAGGTCGTCGCTGCAGGCAACCGACAATCGAATGGGCGGGAACTGCCCCCGCCTGTTCGCAGCCGGCAGTCCCGCGTTGACTTTGTTTCCGTTTCGCCCCTAAGATGGCTCACCCCGAGGTCTGTCGCCGGGCGTTGCGGGCAATCTCTTCATGGGCGAAATGATCGGTCAAAACATCTCCTACTACCGGGTGATTGAGAAGCTCGGCGGTGGTGGGATGGGTGTGGTTTACAAGGCTGAAGACACGCGCCTGCATCGCTTCGTTGCCCTGAAGTTCCTCCCCGAGGACGTTACCCGCGACGCCACCGCACTCTCCCGCTTCCGCCGCGAAGCGCAGGCGGCATCCGCGCTGAATCATCCCAACATTTGCACCATTCATGACATCGGGGAAGAGGGCGACCAGGCCTTCATCGTCATGGAGTACCTGGAAGGCGAGACGCTCAAACATCTCATCAGCAACCGGCCGCTGGAGATGGAGACCCTGCTCTCGATCGGCATTGACGTGGCCGAAGCGCTGGACGCAGCGCATTCCAAGGGCATCGTGCACCGCGACATCAAACCGGCAAACATCTTTGTGACCACCCGAGGAGCTGCCAAGATTCTCGATTTTGGGCTGGCCAAGGTGGCACACGAAGGGAACCGGGCGCTGAATCCCACGGACGTGACCAAGACCGAGGACGCAAACGCGCAACAGCATCTCACCAACCCGGGTTCGGCGCTGGGTACCGTGGCTTACATGTCTCCCGAGCAGGTGCGTGGCAAGACCCTCGATTCGCGTACTGACCTGTTTTCTTTTGGCATCGTGCTGTACGAAATGGCAACCGGCGCCGTGCCATTCCGCGGGGAGACCTCGGGAGTGATCTTCGACGCCATCATGAATCGCGCCCCGCTGGCGCCCATCCGGCTGAACCCGAATCTGCCGCCCAAGCTGGAAGACATCATCAACCGCGCCCTGGAGAAGGACCGCGAACTCCGCTATCAACATGCGGTCGATATCAAGTCGGAATTACGGCGTCTGAAGCGCGATTTGGAGTCCGGGCACAGTGCAGCGGCTAGTTCGTCCTCCGAGCCGGTGTACAGCGGAAGCCCCGCGCCTGCGGAGTCGCAGCTGGCCTCGGCGCACCGGACGAGCGATTCGGCGCGGCAGGTGGTGCTGATCTCGTCGGGTGGCGTGGCGACGATTCCGGCCGTCCCGCTACCCCAGCCGTCGCGCCTGAAGTTTATCCTTCCTGCTGTGGTAGTTCTCCTGCTGGCGCTGATAGCCGGCGGATTCTACTGGCGCAAGCATCAGGCCGTGCAACTGACGGACAAAGATCAGCTCATTCTTGCCGACTTCACCAATCAGACCGGCGACGCGGTCTTCGATTCGACGCTAAAGGAAGCCCTGGCCATTCAGCTCGAGCAATCTCCCGTGCTGCAACTGGTGAGCGATGCGGAATTGCACAGCAACCTGCAATATCTGGGTCAGTCGGGGGCGCAACGAATTACGCCGGAGCTGGCGCAACAGCTGGGCCAGCGGCTGGGCGTGAAGGCTTATCTGGCGGGGAGCATCGCCAATCTGGGACCGTCCTACGTGATTTCGATCAATGCGGTAAATTGCGCCACCGGAGAAGTGTTCGCGCGAGAACAGGAGACCGCATCGGACAAAACCGCAGTTCTGCAGGCTGTCTCGAAGGCCGCCACTGCGATGCGCGCCCGGCTGGGCGAGTCGATGGCTTCGATCCAGAAGCTGTCCACGCCCTACACCAACGTGACCACCACTTCACTGCAGGCCTTCCATGCGTTTTCACTGGGCGAAGATGAGCACCGCATGGGCCGGGACTTTCCCCAGGCTTCGTCTTTCTATCAGGAGGCGTTGCGGCTCGATCCCAGTTTTGCGATGGGTTACGCGCGCTTGGGCGTGGCCTACGGGAATCAGGGCGCGTTCACCAAAGCCATCGAGTATCTGAAGAAAGCTTATGACCTGCGCGAGCGCGTGACCGAGCGCGAGCGAATGTACATCGAGTCGCAATACGCGCTGCAGCAATTCGATTTGCCCAAGGCCCTGCAGTCCTACAAGCTCTTTGTCGCGACCTATCCGCGGGATGCTGCCGCCTGGAACAACCTGGCCAACGCCTACGGGCTCGTGGGTGACATGGAACAAGCCCTCGCCGGCTTCCAGAAGACCTGGGAAATTGCCAAGTGGAACAACGTCGCCGCCAACAATGCGGCGGGCATGCTCATTGGCATGGATCGACTGCAGGAAGGCGAGCGCTACCTGAAAGAAGCGCTGGACCAGGGCGGAAGCGACGACACCAATTATCACAGCAATGCCATGACGGACGATTTCCTGTCCAACCGGCCGGACTGGGACAAGCACGTGCAGTGGGCGGCCGTCCGTCCCGACGGTTTTAGCATCGAGTCGGGTGCGGCGACCATTTACTTTTCCATGGGCAAGATGCATGACGCCGACCGGCTATGGGAGCATGCGGCGCAGAGAGCGGAGCAGCAACATCTGCCCGACGCCGCGGGCGGAATTTATTCAGTCAAAGCCGTGCACGATGCCCTGGTCTCAAACTGCTCCGCGGCCCGCGACGCCGCCCACCATGGGCTGACCCTTGACCATTCCACCGCGACTGTTCCCGACGCAGCCCTGGCTCTGGTTCTGTGCGGCGAGACCAGTCCGGCTCTTGCTGAAATACAGCGCCTGGCGGCGGAAGTCCCCAACAATACCCTGGTCAACGAAATTTACCTGCCCGAAGTGAAGGCCGCCGCTGCCCTGATGCAACATCACCCCGAGCAGGTCGCCGGACTTCTGTCTCCGGCTGCTCCCTACCTGCTGGTGTCGAAGGTTCCTCAGTTGCAAGGCCGGGCGTCTTTAGAGCTGAAGAATGCGCAGCAGGCCGTCACCGACTTCGAGCCCGGCATCCGTTATCGCGCCCTCTCCCTGGGCGAAGGCGCCAACGGGACATCGCAGGTCCCCGACTACGCTCTCTGTTTACTGGGAACGGCACGGGCCCAAACCCAGACCGACCCGGCGGCGGCCGCCAGGACCTACGAACAGTTGCTCCTGCTTTGGAAGAGTGCCGACGCTGATTTCATCCCCGCACAAGAAGCCCGCCGGGAACAAGCCGCGCTATCGGCTCAAGGCAAGTAGCGCCAGCGTCCCACCGGCTGTCCCGAGGGCATCTGCCCTCGAAATGCCTGCGCCAGGAACCAGCCGGCCCAGCCATAAACCCAGACCCTCAGTGTCCGCCGAATCCCTTGAAGCCCTTGTGGCGCTGCTCGCTGTAGCGGTGCAGGGCATCATTGATGATGGGATAGGCTTCCGCCGCGGGCTGGATTTCGTCCACTTCGACCGCTTTGCCTTCCAGTTGTTTGTAGTCCTGAAAGAAACGCCGCAGCATGACCGAGCGGTGTGGAGGCATCTCCCGGGCTTCACGGTAAGTGTTAAATTCCGGGTCCTGGGTGGCCACGGCGATGATCTTGTGGTCTTTCTTTCCGGTATCAATCATGGTCATCAGCCCGATGGTGCGCGCGTGGATCAGTGTTAGCGGTACCACGGCTTCCTGGCACAGCACCAGCACGTCGAGAGGATCGTCGTCTTCCGCTAGCGTCTGCGGAATAAAGCCATAGTTGGCGGGATAGTACACGGCGGAGTAAAGCACGCGATCCAGCTTGATCAGCCCACTGATCTTGTCGAGTTCGTACTTGACGCTGGATCCGAAGGGGATTTCGACGATGCTGGAGAACTCCTGTGGCAGCTTGTCGCCGGGGGTCACGTCATGCCAGGGATGGATCATGGGCCCTCACTGGGTACCAGGACTGCTCGCATTATATCGGCCATTTGGACATCTTGACCCGCGCCAGAGGCAGGAATAGAGTCGTATCCTGGTGGCTATTATGGCGGGCGAAACCCGAAAATATCTCAAATTCGGCGGGGCAGTAGCGGCGATCCTGCTCTCCATGGGTTATCTGGCCTACACCGGGGTGCAGGAGAGCAAGAGCTATTACGTCACCATCAAAGAGTTGCGGGGCATGGGCGAGGGCGCTTACACCAAGCATTTGCGGGTGGCCGGAAATGTCCAGCCCGGTTCGATCAAACGCGTGGGTACGCGAGTAGAATTTTCGCTGGTGGAAAATGATCAGCTTCTACCCGTGGTTTACACCGGCACCGAAGCGCCGCCCGACACCTTCAAGGACAATTCCCAGGCTCTCGCCGATGGCAGCTTTGGACGCGACGGCGTCTTCCACGCCAAACAGCTGCAAGCCAAGTGCGCCTCGAAATATGCCCCGCAGCAGCCGGGCCAGTCAGCCACCATGTAAAACACGCGTAGGCCCGCACGCCCTCGTCCGGGCTGGCGAGCGAAGCCCGCCTGGGTTTTCCAGATTCTCAGGCCACTCACTGTACAACTCCTTCGGGACCACAAAACAAGGGGAGCTTCGCTCCGCCGGGCAGTGAGGGCACCCGCCCCTACGTGGTATCTTCCACTTACGTGGATGTTTCTTCCATCATCACGCTGACTGGGTTGGTCAAGCAGTTTGGCCGCTTCGCCGCTCTCCGCGGCGTCGACGCCGAGTTTGCCGCGGGAAGCCTCTATGCCATCCTCGGCGACAATGGAGCAGGGAAGACCACGCTCTTGCGCTCCCTCGCCGGCCTGGCGCATCCGACCCGCGGCAGCATCTCGATTCTGGGGGCAACCGACCTGCGCTCGGTGTGCCATGAACTGGGTTATATGGCGCATCCTTCGCTGCTCTATGACGAAATGAGCGGGATGGAGAACCTGCGCTATTTCGCCCGGCTCTACGGCATCACGGATACTTCGCGGGGCGCGGCCAATATGATCGCGGTAGGCCTCGATCCCAGGCTGGCCCGCCCGGTCGCGCAATATTCGCAGGGCATGCGCCAGAGGTTATCGCTGGCGCGGGCAGTGCTCAACGATCCCAAAATCCTGCTTCTGGACGAGCCTTTCTCTAACGTGGACGTGCGCTCGGCGCGCGCCATGGTCACTCTGCTGGCGCAGATGCGCGATACCGGAAAGACGATTTTTGTAGTTACCCACCAGGCCGCCTTGCTGGAGGGAGCCGCCGACGAGTTTGTCTGGATGGAAGCTGGGCAGATTACGCACCGCAGCCGCGACCTGCAGCCGGTGGAGACGCGATGAGCAAGACAGCGGCCGTCCCATCGGGCGTCACCGGAGCAACCTTGGCCAAAGACCTGCGCCTGGAGTGGCGATCGAAAGATGCCATCAACTCCATGTTGTTCTTCTCGCTGCTGGTGGTCGTGGTGTTCAGTTTTTCCTTCGACCCCAACGCCGAAGAGTCGCGCCAGATTGCCGGCGGACTGGTTTGGGTGGCATTTCTCTTTGCCGCCGTGGTCGCACTGAACCAGACCTGGGCGCGCGAACTGCGCAATCAGGTGCTCGATGCTTATCGGGTTTCGCCGGCGCCGGCGAATTCTCTTTTCCTGGCCAAGGCGCTGGGTAACTTTATTTTTGTCGCAGTGCTCGAAATCCTGATGACGCCGCTGTTCATCATGTTCTACAAGCTGCGCGCGCTGGGCCCGACCTGGCAGTTGCTTCCCATTGCCGCACTGGGTACATGGGCGCTGGTGGTGAATGGTACGTTTTTTGCCGCCATGTCCCTGCGCACCCGCAGCCGCGAGATCATGCTGCCGCTGCTTCTGTTTCCTGTTTCCATTCCCGCGCTATTGGCCCTGGTGAATGCAACTACGGCCATTTTGACCGGCGAACTCTCCGCCAAATTCTGGATTGTGTTGCTTAGCACTTATGACGTGGTGTTTACTATCGCTTGTCTGCTGTTATTCGAACTGGTCTTGAATGCGGAGTGACGGCTGACGCGAAAATAGATCCGCCTGACCACCATGAAACGGTTATTCCCCATTTTCGGATTGCTGACCGCCATACTGTTGAGCTTCGCGGTCTATGAGGCGCTGGTGGCCGCACCCACCGAGCAGACGATGGGCAACGTGCAGCGCATCTTCTACTACCATGTGCCCTCGGCGTGGACCGCGTTCCTGCTGTTCTTCATCAACTTTATCTGTTCCATCCAGTATCTGGTGCGTCCTAACCCGATCGCCGACAAGGTGGCGAACTGGACGGTGATAGCAATCGCGATCCTGGCCTGCCTCGCTGCCTTCGTGTATCGCCCCCTGCCCGAGGGCATAGAGCCGTCGGCGGTGGCCACAACCGGGCTCATGATCGCGGGCCTGTATTTCCTGATCAAGAAGTATTTTTCCCGGGAGCGGGCGGACGCGCTGGCCGTGGTCAGCGCCGAAGTCGGCGTCGTGTTCTGCACGGTGGTATTGGTGACCGGGCCGCTATGGGCGCGTCCGGTGTGGGGCATCTGGTGGACCTGGGACGTTCGCCTGACCTCTACCCTGGTGCTCTGGCTCATTTACATCAGCTATCTGATGCTGCGCCGCTTTTCCAGCAGCGGGCAGACCCCGATCATGGCCGCGGCCCTGGCCGTGTTCGGCGCGCTCGATGTTCCGTTGGTTTATTTCTCCATCTGGATCTTCCGCACCCAGCATCCGCAGCCCGTCATCGGCGGCGGCGGTTCCATCGATCCGCGTATGTTGCGCGTGCTGCTGATCAACTGGCTGGCATTCCTCTGCTTTGCCGCGCTGGTTTGCTGGTCCCGTTATCGCCTGGAAATTCTGCGGCGGGAAGTGGAAGAAACCCAGGCCCTCGAAGCCTTGCTCGAACCTCGGAGGCCACGATGAATTTCCTCTACGCTGCCTACGCCGCCACCTGGATCATCCATATCGCTTACCTGGGCACGCTGGTGCGACGCTACCAGCGCCTCAGCAAAGAGATCGCAGAGCTGAAGAAATAGCTCTTGGCAATTAGCCAGGTGGCTAAGTGCCCGTGTGGGGCGGACACTCCTGTCCGCCGTCTTTGCTTTTGACGTTGATTTGAGGCTCTAGAACGTGATGTGGCCCGTCATAACCAGGGGGTAAGGGGAGAAGGAGACTAAGCCCAACAAGGGAAAATGGCAAAAGCCCAGGAGAACCTGTCTTGGCCAGGCGCCCACTGCCAATTGCTGCCTTATCTCATCCCGCTGCTGAACTCTGCGGCCGCGTTCGAGCGCAGGAACTCGTACTCTTCGATCATGGCGGCCACCCCGATGCTGGAAGCTGAAGGCGAACTTTCCAACCGCACCACCCGGGCGATAAAGCGCACTCGCACCGGTTCGGTCAGAGTGACGTGGGGCGGAAAGGTCATAGTCACTTCAATGCGGGAGCCTTCGGCCAGAGGACGATCCAGATAGAAAAAGACCCCGCGCGCGCTTACGTTCTGGGTTTCCGTCAGCAGGTCGCGGTGACCGTTGCCCGCCACCCGGACTGAGGCCGGCAGGCGCATGTCGAAGCGTCGCATGGTACGGCGTTCCTGAGCCGCAGGTTGCATTGAACTCTCTCTTCGCAGATGCATGGACCCTGTTTCACCCAAAATTTCACCCCAGAAAGCAGGCACCTTCCCGTGACCGAACAACCCTGGCGCCAGATTTACTTATTCGACAACAGTTTGCAAGCGCAAAAAGACAACGGGGAACAGATTCGGTTAATGCGACAAAAGGGGGAGGGCCCCGGGGGAGGGATCCTTAAAATGCAGACGAAGCAGGGACGGTTGCACGCACGGTACCATCGGGTCCAATACAAAATGCAGCCCCTTCGATCATAGCCGGTAATGACTTGCGCAAACTCGCCATGGTTTCTCATAAGGATACGAGTGAAAAAGTTTGCATAGCGTCTCGCCGTTCTGACCTCAAAACCCCGATTTTCTTCCACGAGGCCGATAGTTTTGTATCTTCACTCGGCATCTCAACAAGTCGCTGGCCGCATCTGACCATCGCAGGATGTGGCGCCGGTGCGTGGCTTGACAGGCTATCCGTCAGATGTTTAAGTAGTTACTTAATTTTTTTGCCCTTATTCTGGTGACCAGTATGCATGCCGCCCGGCGGGAGTGTGCCGGGCTGCCGCGTGTGTGCAGTCTTTACTTTCCTCTCCATGAATTGGGATATTCGGAGGAGCTAGTGACATTGAATTTCCGGGGGTTGGGAACAAGATATAGCCCTGTCCTGCTGTGGTTCGGGTTACTGCTACTAGGAGGGTTGGCGCTGCACTTAGGGGTTTCGCGGCACTTGACCGCTACTGGCTGGAGCGCATCCATCCCGGAAATCCTTGCCGCTCCTGATCTGGCTTCAAGCCGCGCCCGCGTCCATGTGAACCTGGGACAGCTTCCCTTGCGCTTTGAGCCGAATCAGGGACAAACCGACCCGCGGGTCAACTTTTTGGCGCGCGGCGCCGGCTACGGATTGTTCCTGACGCCAGACCAGGCGGTGCTGACTCTACACTCGCCATCCCGGAGCCCGTCCGTCGTGAGCATGCAGTTAGCTGGAGCCAACCCAGCCGCGACAGCTACTGGGGTCAGCCCCCTTCCCGGGAAGAGCAACTATTTCATCGGCAACGAGCCGGCGAAGTGGCGCCGTGACATTCCGCAATTTGCGCGCGTGCGTTATCAGGATGTCTATCCCGGCGTCGATCTGGTGTACTACGGCAACCAGGGACAGCTGGAGTACGACTTCGAAGTCGCTCCCGGTGCCAATCCTGCTTCAATCGCGTGGCGATTCCAGGGTCAGGACAAGGTAAAGCTCGATAGCAGAGGCAATCTCGTTCTTGCCACGGGCCAAGGTGAGGTTCGGCTAAATGCTCCGCGAATCTACCAGCAATTTGGAGCCGAACAACGGCCGGTCGCGGGACGCTTCGCGTTGCGGGAAGACGACAAGGTTGGCTTCGACCTGGCGGCCTATGATCGCGGACGCGCACTGGTGATCGATCCCGTACTGACCTACTCGACATACTTTGGCGGCAGCGGCAGTGAAGCTTGTTCCGGCATTGCCGGGATCGTGATCGCGGGAGTCCTTTCGCCGCCTTCAGGATGTCCGGCGATCGCCATCGACGCCTCCTCCAATATCTACTTCGCGGGTACCACCACTTCGGCAGATTTCCCGGTTGTTCCCGCGGCCTCGGCTACGCCGCCGGCATTTCAGACCGCGCTGGTCGTGGCCCCCGATGTTTTTGTGACCAAATTGAACGCGGCCGGGTCCGCCGTTGTGTTCTCCACTTACCTAGGTGGCGACGGCATGGACACGACAGCCGGGGTGGCAGCGGATTCTGCGTTCAACGTCGTGGTTGCGGGCACCACGACGTCCAGTAATTTTCCCACCAGCACGTCCTCAGCTTTTCAGGCGAACCGCGCCAGTGTCGGTGCGCACGCGTTCGTGAGCCAACTGGACCCGGTCGGGGAAACGCTTCTGTACTCCACTTACCTTTCGGGTAACGGTACAGAGTCCGCGCGCGGACTGGCGCTCGACTCCAGAAACAAGATTTACGTCATTGGCGCCACGACCTCTACCGACCTGCCTGACGCGACCCATTCATTTCCCGCCACCCTGGGTGCGATTCAGACCGCTTCGCTGGGCACGAGCCAGTTTTTTGTCAGCAAGATTGATCCCACCCTGATTGGATTTCCCAGCCTGGTGTACTCCACGTACTTTGGCGGGGGCGATCCGGTTAACGGAGTTACTCTGGGCGGCGCCATCGCCGTGGATGCGAACGCAAATGTGTATATCACCGGCGGCACCAACTTTCAGCACACAGGAAACGCGGCCACGGATTTTCCCATCCTTAACGCATACCAGGGCTGCCTGGATACTTCGCCGCCGGCAACGCCTCCCACCACGCCTCCCACTTGCTCTACCACCGTCACCGCTCCCGATGCCTTTGTGGCCAAGCTCAATCCGGCCGTTTCTTCGGGTGCGCAGTTGATTTACTCCAGTTACCTGGGCGGCACTGGAGATGATGTGGGGTACGGCATCGCTCTCGATTCCGGCCTGAGTGTTTACATCACCGGATCGACCTCCTCGACTGATTTCACCATCCCTAGCAGCACTACCCCTTTCCAAAGATGCCTGGACAATCCCGCGAACCCGTCACCTTGTCCGACCGGCGTCACTGCCAGCGACGCTTTTGTGGGCAAATTCGGAACCCCGTGCACGGGGTCCACCTGCACCACCACGACTTTGCCCTTCACCTACTTCTCCTATCTGGGTGGTTCCGGTACGGACGTGGGCCTGGGCATCGCCGTGGACAGCCTTCAAGGTGCGCGCATCGCCGGCTGGACTAATTCTGGGGATTTTCCAACTCCCAACAATCCCATTCAGGCTGGCCCGAGCGGAGCCGTGGATGCTTTTGTGTCGCGCATTGATACCACAGCAGCTTCGACCGTGGCCCTGGGCCACTACGGTACCTACCTAGGCGGGGGCGGCAGCGATTTCGGGACCGGCATCGCCACCGACGCGCAGGGCAGCACCTACGCTGTGGGCGAAACTGCCTCGGGCAACTTTCCCACTACTGCGAGCGCCATCCAAGGCAGCCTCAGCGGCGGCTCCGACGTCTTCCTGACCAAGCTGGGACCCACCCTGAGCCTGGCTGTCACTGAAACCGTAGCTCCCAATCCGGTGGGCGTGGGCAATAACGTTACTTTTACCTACAAGATCACCAACAATGGGGACCTGACCACCGGCATCATCTTTACCGACGTCATACCGTCCAATGCCACTTTTGTCTCCGCCAACAGCGTTCCCGGACAGTCGAGCTGTCCGGCTCCGGTTACGAGTACGACTTTGACCTGTACGGTTGGAACCTTGAACGGCGGAGCGGTTGCGACCGTGACCGTGGTGCTGGCTCCCACTCTGCCTGCCACCCCAGCCCAGCCTGGTTCCGTCAGTGATGGCGGGAAGGTCAGTATTTTCGGTACACCCACGGTGGTTACTCCTGCTCCGCCACCCGCAGTTGCAGTCGTGAATAACTTCAGCATTGACGTTGCTCCGCCGGCCGCAACCGTGGCCGCGGGTGTGCCCGCAAGCTTTACGGTGCAAGTCACGCCCACGGGAAACTTTCCGGAGACGGTGACGCTGTCCGTTGCAGGCGTGCCCACGGGCGGGCAAAGCACATTTCCCAACGGCACCTCATTTACCAACCTGAACAGTGGTCCGCAAAGCCGCCAACTGGTGGTCAACACTACGGCGCGCGTGACCACTCCGGCCAGCCTCTTTCCCATCGGCGGGCCTTTCTATGCCGCGCTGTTCCCGATTTCAGGATTGGCGCTGCTGGGCGCCGGCATCGGCGGCAGAAAGTCGCGACGGCGGCGCGTGTTGATGACAGCGCTGCTGGGATGTTTCTTCACCCTCGTCGCGTTCCAGATGGGGTGTGGCTCCAGCAGCACCACCTCGACCACCACCGGAACTCCGGCAGGTACCTATAACCTCACCGTCACCGCCACTTCCGGTTCAGCCACGCGCACTCAGCAGATTGTGCTGGTGGTGCAGTAGGCAATGACCTTACTAATGGAAACCTGAGGGTGCGCCATCCTAGTCGCGTCCTTTGCGAGTAGGTTGGGGATTTTGTTAAGCCGCATCCGCCAACGGAACATCCTGTTTTCCACCACGGCTAGCCAGGAACATTGACACCACTGACGAACCCCCCGATGTGAGCGGTAAGAGCAATAACCACAACGGTCAAGACTTCCAGCGGCAGGTAGTAAGCCGGCAGCACAGAACGTGAGACCCCGCCCCGCCGGGAATGGATCCACGCAACCACGCAGATTAGAAGACCAGAAGCCGATCCCAGGGCGAGGTGGAGTAGCAACAGACCTTTCAGCTGGGGTCCTCCCAGTTGCCACTGCCAGGCTGCGATGCCGGTAGCAAGCGTGGGCAAAACGAAAATAGCAGCGGCGAGGATATTGAGGCGCGCGGCCGCCGCCAGAGCGGTGCGCTTCCCGTCCTTCCTTTCCCACTCGGCCGCAAAGTCAAAAACGACTCCGGTCAAAAAGAGCGCGATCGGAAAGTGGACCAGCACGACATGCTGTGCATGTCTCGCGAGCAAGGCCGCCTTGGGGTCAAAGGGATTCACGAGCCTACTCCACAACCACTTTGCCGGTCATCTTGGGGTGAATGGAACAGAAGTACGAATACGTGCCCGGTTTGCTGGCCGTGAATGTGAACTTTTCGTCGGTGTCGAGCACTTTGGATTTAAAGCTCTGGTCGTCACTGACCACGGTATGGGGAATGTCGTCTGTGTTTGTCCACGTGATCTGGGTTCCCGCTTTTACGGTGAGGGTTGCCGGCGTGAAACTGAAGTTATCAATCTTGATCTCCACCGCCGGGGAGGACGCGGCGCGCGCCCTCTCCAGGGTTGGAAGCGCGGCCAAAGCCAGCATCATTGACACTGCAACACAAAGAATCAGGCTACTTGTCTTCATTTCTTGCTCCATGAAAGTTATGTGGTTTTTGGGGGATGAAACATCCGCCTATTCGAGCGTGGAATCAATCAAGGCCAGGGCGTGACGTTTACGCACGTAGTTCACGTCGGTCACTCCCAGCAGGCTGCGCAACTGCTCCGCCGGAACCTTCATGGGGCCTGGAGAAGGCGCGTCCCCCGGATGCGGTTGCGGGAAGGCAGTTGACGTCGCGGTGTGGAACGTGACGTTGCCTTCCACCTTCTGCATGGTTTGATGAATGTGTCCGTTCAGAACGGTGACTGAGCCGAAGCGCTTCAGGTAGGAAAGTGCCTGCGCGCTATCGTCGGTGCCCCATCCCCATTCCGGATAAATGTTCCACAGGGGCATGTGCGCGAATACAACCACGGGCGTGCTCTTGGAGAGATGCTTGACGTCGTCATCCAGCCACTCCAGTTGCTCCGCTCCGAGCGAACCCATGCCTCCAGCCTTCAGGTTCATCACGTTAACCAGCCCGACGAAGTGCACGCCTTCTTTGTCAAAGCTGTACCAGCCAGCGCCCTTTGTATTCGTTCCGTAACGCTCGAGGTATTGCTTGACGTTATCTTCGAGAACGTCGTGCTCACCAGGAACGAAGAACACGTCCTTGGTGGGTGCGGATTGAAGGATTTGGTCCACGGTGTCGAACTCACTTGGTTTCGAGAGATGGCTGATATCGCCGGTGTGCAGAATGAAT
>Ga0335085_10001694_pt1 | contig 44794 bp, 42 predicted proteins | sample Lox_Sample_45_FD_206712 | JGI IMG/M metagenome (GOLD analysis project Ga0335085, IMG submission 206712) | Soil microbial communities from Loxahatchee National Wildlife Refuge, Florida, United States - Lox_Sample_4.5 | ecosystem: Environmental > Terrestrial > Soil > Wetlands | place: USA...
TGAATATCTCATCGGCAGAGATGGCGTCCTCGATGCGCACGCGGAGCAGGATGCGATTCTTCACATCCATGGTGGTCTCCCATAGTTGGGATGGATTCATCTCTCCCAGACCTTTGTAACGCTGAATGTTGACATTGCGCTTTGCTTCATCTAGCAGCCATTCTATGGCTTGCTTGAAACTCGAAATTGCGCGCTTTTGTTCGCCCCTTGCGATATAGGCGGTCGGCTTGATGAGGCCGTTCAGGATTTCGGCCGCCTGGCGGATCTGCGCGTAGTCGCTGCCTTTCAGAAAATCCTTATCCATGTAACTGACGGAGTAGTTGCCGTGATACAGCTTTTCCAGACGCAATCTATGTTCTCCCGCCTCGTCGGTCTCCACCATGACTGTTATGCTGCCCCCGCAGGCGGCCTCGAGTTGTTTCGCGCTGCTTTGCGCCTGCTTCAAATCGTCCAGCGATAGTTCCGGCAAGATAAGCAAAGCATGGCTCGCTTCTGGCGCGGTAAAATGCGACAAGCGGTCGATCACGGCCTCAGCAAGAAAATATTGCTTTGCCAGCAATTCCAGGGCATCGGATTGAATCGGTAATGCGTCGGCTGCGGGGTATAGGACCGCATTGTTGAGCGCCGACTTGAGCATATAGATCTTCATTTCCTGGTCATCCTTTAGATATCGCTCTTCCTTCCCCTGCTTGATCTTATACAGCGGAGGCTGAGCGATATAGATGTGGCCGCGCTCGACCAACTCAGGCATCTGCCGGTAGAAGAATGTCAGCAGCAGGGTGCGTATATGCGAACCATCGACATCTGCGTCAGTCATGATTATGATGCGGTGGTAACGCAGCTTGTCCGGATTGTATTCGTCTTTGCCGATACCCGTGCCCAACACGGTTATCAAAGTGGCGATTTCTTGCGATGCGATCAATTTTTCAAATCGCGCCTTTTCTACATTTAGAATTTTTCCCTTAAGCGGCAAGATCGCTTGAAACTTGCGATCTCGCCCCTGCTTGGCAGAACCTCCGGCGGAGTCCCCCTCAACCAAGTAAAGTTCCGATAATGCCGGATCTTTTTCCTGGCAATCGGCAAGCTTTCCGGGCAATCCCATGCCATCCAATATCCCTTTACGGCGAGTCAGGTCGCGCGCTTTTCGCGCTGCTTCGCGCGCCCGGGCGGCATCGATAATCTTGTTGACGATGATTTTCGCGTCATTGGGTTTTTCCAGCAGGAACGAACTCATTTGTTGGGCAATAAGATCTTCGATGACGGGACGCACTTCCGAAGAAACCAATTTGTCTTTGGTCTGAGAAGAGAATTTCGGGTCGGGCAATTTTACCGACAATACTGCAGTCAACCCTTCCCGCATGTCGTCGCCAGTCGTATCCACCTTGGCCTTCTTAGCCATCTGTTCGGCTTCGATATACTGGTTAAGCGTGCGTGTCATTGCAGTGCGCAAAGCGGTTAAGTGTGTCCCGCCGTCACGTTGCGGAATGTTGTTTGTGAAACATTGCACGCTTTCCTGATACGAATCATTCCACTGCATGGCGATTTCAGCTGTAATGCCCTCTCTTTCTCCGATTGCATAAAATACTGTCGGGTGAAGCGGTGATTTGTTGCGATTCATATATTCGACAAAACCTTTTATGCCCCCGCTGAACGCGAAATCCTCTTCCTTTCCGTTTCGGTGGTCGATCAGTGCGATTTTTACACCGTTATTCAAAAAAGAGAGTTCGCGCAGACGCTTTGCAAGGATATCGAAATGGAATTCAACCAGGCCAAAAGTTTCTTTGGCAGGAAGAAAATGTACGACCGTTCCCCTTTTGTTCGACTCTCCGACAATTTTCAACGGAGCAACGGGTTCGCCATGAAGAAATTCCATAAAGTGTTCTTTTCCATCGCGATAAATGGTCAGTTTCAGCCATTCTGACAAGGCGTTTACAACCGATACACCGACGCCATGCAAACCGCCCGATACCTTATAAGAATTGCTGTCAAATTTTCCGCCGGCATGCAGGACCGTCATGATTACTTCGGCAGCAGAACGATTTTCTTCCTTATGTATATCCGTCGGAATACCGCGGCCGTTATCGCTGACGCTGATGGAATTATCGGCATGGATGATAACGTTAATTTCATTGCAATAACCTGCCAATGCTTCATCTATGGAATTATCCACCGCTTCGAAAACCATATGATGCAAACCCGTGCCATCATTGGTATCGCCGATATACATTCCAGGACGCTTGCGAACGGCTTCCAATCCCTTCAATACTTTGATGCTGCTGGATGTATATTCACTCATTTGGTTCTTTCTGGATATGATTCAATATCGGCTGGTGCAGCCATTGTCCAGCGCTAAATGCGCATAGGCATAACTACGTAACGAAATTCCCGATTGTCAGGGGTCGTGATCAAAATGCTGCTGTTTGGATCTCCAAAGGAAAATATCGCTGTTTCACTGGCGATATTATTCAATCCATCCATCAGATAATTCACGTTGAAACCGATATCTATTGCATCTCCGTGATAGTCGGTTTCTATTTCTTCTTGTGCTTCCTCGTGTTCGCTATTGCTGCTGATTATGCTGAGATTCTTTTCGGTTAGAACGAAGCGTACTCCCCTGAATTTTTCATTGGATAAGACTGCTGCGCGCTGTAAGGCCTGTTGAACCAGAGTTCGATCCATTTTTAGGTGATTGCTGTATTTCGGGATTACACGTTCATAGTCAGGAAATTTCCCGTCGATCACCTTGGAGATTAAATTAATGCCGGAAAATGAAGCTTTGATCTGTTGTGTCGAAAACTCGATTTCGACAATCTCGTTCGTATCACTGAGCAGCTTGCACAGTTCCATTACGGCTTTACGAGGAACAATGATTTCCTGTTTTTCATGGTTGCCATCGATTTCTCCCGAGTTGAAAGCCAATCGATGGCCGTCTGTGGCTACCACTTTTATGTTGTTTCCTTCCATGACCATCAATACACCATTCAGGTAATAGCGAACATCTTGTTGTGCCATCGCATATTGTACTGAAAGCAACAACGATTTTAATTGGGATTGTGGTAGAACAAATTTTTTTGCCTCAACTATCGCATCATTCAGCTTCGGAAAATCCTGGGCCGGAAGTGTTTGCAGGCTAAATTTGCTCTTGTTCGCTTTTATAAGCGCCTTATTTTCTTTTGCTTCAATGGAAATTCTGCATTGGTCAGGAAGAACTCGAAGTATTTCCTGGAGTTTTTTTCCTCCTACCGTGACACTAGAAATTTCCTTGCTGCTGGATTTCAATTCAACCGTAGTAGTAATCTGGATTTCAAGATCAGTTGACGTAAAGCGGATTTTTCCCGGTTCGCGTTCTATCAGTACATTGGATAATATTGGCAGGGTTTGTTTGCGCTCAACGATGCCAATTACGACTTGGAGAGGTTTAAGCAGTGTTTCTTTTTCTGTTTTTTCAATAAACATAATATTAATTCCTAGTAAAACTAATAATGATTTGTTTTTGTGTTGGATGTATCTCTATCGTTTCTAAATCAATAATATATTTATTACCAAATCGCCTAATATGCTGTTGAACGGTAAGTGGATGAATGTGGATAACATTGGATATTATTTTTTCAAGGTATGTACACACATTTTGTCAACAAATTCACTTTATGTTTAACCTCTCAATGTTTGTAGCAGAATCTTATAGTCCGCATCGATCGAGGTGTCGGCGTTTCTCATACTAGAAATTGTCTTGCAGGCATGGATTACGGTCGAATGATCTTTACCGCCGAACGAATTGCCGATTTCAGGCAGGCTCATCGTGGTCAGTTCTCTGGCTAACGACATCGCCATTTGCCTAGGCCTTGTCAGGTTTCTGGTGCGCTTCTTGGAAAGCAATTCTGCCATTTTGATTCTGTAATAATCAGCTACCGTTTTTTGTATATTATCTATTGAGATGAGGCGGCTTTGCGCTACCAGGATATCCTTCAATGCTTCTCTTGCTGTTTCGACGGAAATATTGAGCTTATGAAACTTTGTATAGGCTTCTACACGTTTTAGTGCTCCTTCAAGTTCGCGGACGTTGGAATTTACGTGCTTTGCGATGAAAAATGCAACTTCATCATTAAGGGAATAGCCGCTTAAAGCGGCTTTTTTCAAGAGAATCGCCACGCGCATTTCCAATTCAGGCGATTCAATGGCAACCGTTAAACCCCAACCAAAACGGGAGACCAGACGGCTTTCTAAACCGGTTATCTCCTTGGGAAAAGTATCGCTGGTTAGTATGACTTGCTTATGTGCGTCTACCAACGTATTGAATGCGTAAAAGAATTCTTCTTGAGTCTTAGCCTTGCCGGCGAAAAACTGGATATCATCTATTAGCAACACGTCCAATGAATGGTAAAATTGTTTGAATTCTTCAAATTTGTTTGTTTGATAGGCACGGACAACGTCTGCTACATATCTTTCGGCGTGCATATAGCATATTTTGATTTGAGGAATGCTTGTCCTGATTTGATTGCCGATTGCCTGCAACAGATGCGTTTTGCCAAGTCCAACGCCGCCGTATATAAATAGCGGGTTATATGATGTTCCTGGTTGGCCAGCGACTTGAGTGGCCGCTGCAAATGCCAATTGATTGGCTTTCCCGATAACAAAATTTTCAAACGTAAGGCTGGGATTTAATTTGCCATAACCCCTAAATGAAGTTTCGATTTTAGGCTTGTTTTCAATTGTAGCCTTTGGTTTCTGGGGGGAAGGCAAACTGGAAGTATTGATCGCTTCAGCATTATCAAGAACACGAAATTCAAATGGCGGAACCTGATGATAAGCCATCCTAGCTTGTCGGCTTATCTCGGGAAAAAAACGCTCTTGAACGAGCTTCAAGGTAAAACTGTTCGGTGCAGTAAGAACCAGAGTCCCATTTTCGCTCTTAAGCAGCAATGGCTTAATCCACGAATTAAATTGTTGTGGTGGCAAGCTCTTTTCAAATGAACTGAGGCATGAATCCCAGAAGGAAAGGTCCTGCATAGTGGGTTTCGATGAGAGAGATTTCGGCATGGGTAAACTTTTGCTTATTTTACATGCCTACGCTGAACTTATCCACAGGCAAAAAAGTAAAATCAGCTTGACACATATGTTTTAAGGCTTTGTAATAGCGCGCTTTACGATTTTCCCCAAGGAATAAAATCATGAAACGCACTTATCAACCCTCCGTAGTAAAGAGAAAACGTACCCATGGCTTTCTGGTGCGCATGAAAACACGCGGAGGCCGCGCGGTTGTTCGGGCGCGCCGAGCCAAGGGCCGTGCAAGACTCGCTTCCTAGCACCCCGTTTGATTTTAAAGTCGCGTATAGATTATCGCGCGCGGTTGGCTTTGGTCATGTAGTGCGTGCTGATTATGTCGCGGAAAATCAGTTCAAAGTATATTTTATTGGCAATCTCAAGAAACATGCCCGAATTGGGATAATCACAGGCAAAAAATCACTTCCCAGGTCAGCAGATCGAAATTGTGCTAAAAGATTGATTCGGGAAACCTTTCGCAAACATGGTATCAAGCATTGCGGGCTGGATTTAGTGGTAAAAGTGAATGGGGATAATTCCGGTCAGGTCGATTTGCAGATTGACATATTGAAAAAGTTGTTTAGCCAAATAGAAAGCAGATGCGCAAAATAGTTATCACGCTTATACGAGGCTATCAATATCTAATTAGCCCGCTTTTCTCCCCTACATGCAGATTTACCCCGAGCTGCTCACATTATGCCTGTGAGGCGCTTTCGAAACATGGCTTGGCAAAAGGGGGGTGGATGAGTATTAAACGAATACTGCGTTGCAACCCTTGGAATTCCGGCGGATACGATCCCACGCCCTAATTATCAGGCTTGACCATGGATTTACAAAGAATATTTTTGTTTTTAATTTTCTCGTTTTCTCTGATGTTGGTCTGGGATGGGTGGCAACGCCATCAACATCCCGAACAGCAGGTTCAGCAAAGCACAACAAAAAATGAATTGCTAAAATCACAGACGGCGTTACCCGCTGTATTAACGCCGCCATCGTCGTCTGGAACAGAATCGGCGAACATTGCCCCTTTGCCCGCACAAAAAGCAGCAGGTAAAACAATTACCGTAAAAACCGATTTTCTGGAAGTGGAAATCAGTACCGTAGGCGGGGATATCAGTCGCCTAACGCTACTCAAACATCCGGATAGTTTGGATAAGAGCAAACCGCTGGTGCTTTTCGATCATGGTAAGGGAACACACAATTATTATGCGCAAAGCGGGTTGATCGGCAAAGGCCTTCCTAATCACAACAGTCCATTTGTGTCTGAACAGAATCAGTATGAACTCGCGGGAAATGCAGATCAAGTGCAGGTAATTCTGAAATCCGCGGATGAAAGCAAACTTAAAGTTACCAAGATCATTACATTTCACAGAAGTAGTTATTTAATTGACATTACCTATCAGTTACAAAATATTGGAAAACAAGCTATTGAGACGAGCAGTTATTTTCAATTGATACGGGATAGCGTCGCGCCAGCGGGAAGTTTGCGCTTTTTGCCGACTTTTACCGGAGCTGCAGTTTATACCGACAAGGAAAAACTTAAAAAAGTGCAGTTTTCGGATATAGACAAGGGGAAACTTGAATATCCCAAGCAATCCGATAATGGTTGGATCGGTATATTGCAACATTATTTTGTAGCGGCATGGTTACCCAAGCAAAATACCGCCCGCGAGTATTTCACTCATAAACTGGATGGGGGCTTGTATTCCGTAGGGGTGGTGTTACCAAATCTGGTTATAAATCCGGGTCAGGATGCACAAGTTGGCGCTACTTTGTATGCGGGGCCCACCGAGGCAAACCTGGATAAAATTGCCCCCGGATTGGGGCTTACGGTGGATTACGGGTGGCTTACCATCATAGCAGTCCCTCTATTCTGGGTAATGTCGCTATTCCATGATTGGACACACAACTGGGGTGTTTCCATCATATTGCTCACCTTTCTAATCAAGCTGCTGTTCTTTCCTCTTTCTGCAGCAAGTTATCGTTCAATGGCAAAGATGCGCCTGGTTGCGCCGAAGCTGGAGAAGATCAAGCAGCAATATGCAGATGATCGCGAGCAATTGAATCGCGCAATGATGGAATTGTACAAGACAGAGAAGATCAACCCACTGGGGGGATGTTTGCCAGTGATAATTCAAATCCCTGTTTTTATTGCGTTATATTGGTCTATTTTATCCAGCGTTGAAATGCGCAATGCGCCATTTTTTGGATGGATTACTGACTTGTCCGCAGCGGATCCATATTATATTCTGCCGTTAATCATGGGGACGAGCATGATTATTCAAACACGCCTTAATCCTAAGCCGCCGGATCCCATGCAGGCCAAGGTAATGCAAATCATGCCGATCGTATTCAGCGTGATGTTCTTCTTTTTCCCCGCCGGGTTGGTTCTGTATTCGATTGTGAACAACATACTTTCCATCGCTCAGCAATGGTACATTACCCGGACCGCTGAGAAGGAGAGCAAAGGTGTCGCCAAACGTTGATACCATCGCCGCTATCGCCACTGGGCAGGGGAATGGTGGTGTTGGGGTAGTACGGATATCAGGTATTGGAATCGAGGCACTTTCCATCGGAATACTGGGCAAGCTACCCGTTGCCCGTCATGCCACATTTTGCGATTTCCTGGATGAAAAGGGCGAAGCGCTTGATCGGGGCATAGCTTTATATTTCCCCTCCCCACACTCATACACTGGCGATGATGTGCTGGAACTGCAAGGACACGGTGGCTCCGCCGTGCTGCAACTGATACTGCAACGATGTCTTGAATTGGGGGCGCGCTTGGCGCAACCGGGAGAATTCACGCGCCGTGCCTTTCTGAACAACAAACTGGATTTGGCCCAGGCAGAAAGCGTTGCAGATCTGATTGAAGCCAATACCTTTGAAGCTGCACGGAGTGCAATGCGCTCTCTACGCGGAGAATTTTCCGGCGCCATAAATAGGTTGGTCGATGAGCTAATTAATCTGCGCATGTTGGTAGAGGCAATGCTGGATTTTCCCGAGGAAGAAGTGGATGCAATTGATATCAAGCAACGCGACGTACTGTTGAAAAGCATCCAAGCGAAATTGCAGAACATACAGAACAGCGCTAAACAGGGTAGCCTGTTGCGCGAAGGAGCTCATGTCGTCATTGCAGGTCAGCCAAATGTGGGCAAGTCCAGTCTGCTGAACAGATTAGCGGGTGAAGACGTAGCTTTGGTCAGCGACATTCCTGGCACGACCCGAGATGTAATTCGACAAGCTATTCAGATTCAGGGTGTGCCATTGCACATCATGGATACAGCTGGGTTACGTGAAGCCCAAGGGGTAGTTGAAAGTATGGGCATAGCTCGTACCCATCAGACTATGCATCGTGCCGATTTGATCCTGCTTCTGCTTGATGCCAGTCAGGGTATGACTGCAAACGACGTGGCAATTCTTGCAGGGTTGCCGGCTGATATTCCTCGAATATTGGTTTGCAACAAAGTTGATTTATTGAAAGGCAAAACCCCCGCTGATGCAATAGTTCAAAATCCCCATGTGTATATTTCAGCCAAAACAGGGGAAGGCGTGGAAGAATTGCTCAGCAAGGTATTGGAGACGGTGGGTTGGCGTGATCAGGAAAGCGGGGCTTTCATGGCGCGCGGGCGTCATTTACGGGCATTACAGGATACGCAATATCATTTGCAGCAAGCCCAGCAGGTTTTATCCCGCGCCGAACTATTTGCCGAGGAGTTGCGTTTGGCCCAACGCTGCTTGAGCGAAATTACCGGGGAGTACACATCGGAAGACCTGTTGGGCGAAATTTTCAGCCGGTTCTGTATCGGAAAATGACCGCAATTGTTTCACGTGGAACTGACTGCTTTCATTTTCAAACTTTATCAAGGTTGTTTCACGTGAAACAAGGGATTTGGGATTGATGCTTGGCTGTTGTATGATGCGCGTCCTTTCTAGGCAGCAGAGAAATGAATTTTCCCGATAGTTTTGATGTGATTGTGGTAGGTGGGGGGCATGCAGGTACCGAGGCAGCCTTGGCCAGTGCTCGTGCCGGCTGTAAGACCTTGTTGCTCAGTCACAATATCGAGACGCTCGGGCAAATGTCCTGTAACCCTTCAATCGGCGGGATCGGCAAAGGACATTTGGTCAAGGAAGTGGATGCAATGGGCGGAACGATGGCCGTCGCCACCGACGAAAGCGGAATTCAATTCCGCATCCTGAATTCCAGTAAAGGGCCTGCAGTTCGGGCGACCCGTGCACAGGCCGACCGTCTGCTCTACAAACAGGCTATTCGTTCACGGCTGGAAAACCAGCAAAATCTGTGGCTATTCCAGCAGGCAGTAGACGATTTGGAAGTTGAACGGGACCGTGTATGTGGTGTGGTCACACAACTGGGTTTGCGCTTCAGTGCGAAAACTGTGGTGCTTACAACAGGCACATTCTTGTCCGGCTTGATCCATATTGGCCAATCAAATTACCAAGCTGGCCGGGCCGGCGATCCGCCATCCGTCAGTCTTGCTCATCGTTTGCGCGAATTGAATCTGCCAGTTGGCCGACTGAAAACCGGTACTCCGCCGCGTATTGATGGAAGAACTATCAATTATTCAGCCATGCAGGAGCAGCCGGGAGATCAACCCGTGCCGGTATTTTCATTCATGGGTTGTGCCAAGCAGCATCCCAGGCAATTGCCCTGCTGGATCACCGAGACCAACCACCACACCCACGACATCATTCGCAGCGGGCTGGATCGCTCGCCATTGTTTACCGGTGTAATCGAGGGGGTGGGACCGCGCTATTGTCCGTCCATCGAGGACAAGATTACCCGTTTTGCCGACAAGACTTCCCATCAAATTTTTTTGGAGCCGGAAGGATTGACTACCCACGAGGTATACCCAAACGGGATTTCCACCAGTTTGCCTTTTGATGTGCAATTAAAATTGGTCCGCTCAATCAAAGGCTTGGAAAATGCGCACATCTTGCGTCCCGGCTATGCGATTGAATATGACTATTTCGATCCGCGCGGTTTGAAGAGTTCTCTGGAAACCAAAGCCATCTGCGGCCTGTTTTTCGCCGGACAAATTAACGGCACCACTGGTTACGAAGAGGCAGCAGCGCAGGGGTTGTTGGCCGGAGTGAATGCTGCACTGCAAGTTCGCGAACAAGACCCCTGGTGTCCTCGCCGTGATGAAGCATATCTGGGCGTGTTAGTTGATGATTTAGTCACCCGTGGAGTTTCAGAGCCGTATCGTATGTTCACCAGTCGCGCGGAATATCGTCTGCTGTTGCGTGAAGACAATGCGGATTTGAGATTAACGGAGATCGGACGAAAGCTGGGTATCGTAGGCGAGATACGGTGGCGGGCGTTCGAACAGAAGCGAGAAGCCATCGCGCAAGAACAAGAGCGTCTCAGAAATACTTGGGTAAATCCACGTAATCTACCTCCAGAAGAAGCAACCCGCGTATTAGGCAAGCCTATTGAGCGGGAATACGCGCTGCTTGAATTGTTGCGACGACCAGACGTGAATTATTCCAGCCTGCAATCATTGCCCGGTGCTGGAGAGGGTGTAGATGATGAAATAGTTGCCGAACAGGTCGAAATCCAGGAGAAATATCACGGATATATCGAAAGGCAACGCGACGAGGTTGGACGCAACATGCATTATGAATCTTTAGTGTTGCCACGCGAACTGGATTATCGTGAAGTGCGCGGGTTGTCTATCGAAGTACAGCAAAAGCTCAACCAGCATAAGCCCGAAACTTTAGCGCAGGCAACGCGCATATCCGGGGTTACCCCTGCGGCAATTTCTTTATTGTTGGTACATCTGAAACGTGGATTTCGTGATTTGAAGCAGGAACAAAAACGCGCGTGAATCCTGGTGAAGAGTTGAGGCTTGGCTGTGATCGATTAGGCGTATTGCTTAACACGGATGCGCACAACAAGTTGCTGGAATATTTGGTATTGCTGCAAAAGTGGAACAAATTCTATAACTTGACAGCAATACGTGATCCACAACAAATGGTAAGCATTCACTTACTTGATAGCCTCTCTGTAATGCCACATTTATGGGCAGGACAGTGGTTGGATGTAGGGTGTGGAGCTGGGCTGCCTGGGCTGGTATTGGCCATCTCAAAGCCTGATTGGCAGTTCTGTTTGCTGGATAGCAACAGCAAAAAAGCCAGCTTTGTGCGGCAGGCGATTATTGAATTGGGATTGCGAAATGCGACAGTTCAATGCATAAGGGTGGAAGATTGGAAACCAGCGATACTATTCGATGGAATCATTTCACGGGCGTTCAGCGAATTGGGTAAATTCCTGCGCGATACCCGGCATCTTGCTTCACGGCAATGCCGATGGGTCGCGATGAAGGGGCCTGTGGAGCATCACCTTGCGAATTTGCCAAGCGGGTGCAGTGTAGAAAGCGTCATACCTTTACACGTACCTGGGTTGCAGGCAGCACGCAGCTTGGTTATTGCTACATGCGAGGAGAACAGGGCAACATGACAAAGATTCTAGCTGTAACCAATCAGAAAGGGGGTGTCGGCAAGACCACCACCACTGTGAATTTGGCTGCCAGCCTTGCAGTTGCAAATCAGCGCGTTTTGTTGATCGATCTTGACCCCCAGGGCAATGCTACGATGGGCAGCGGCATCGACAAGCGTGACTTGCGAGCCAGCATATATGAAGTGCTACTCGGCAGTAAAACAATCGCGGAAGCGCGGATATACTCTGAAGCCGGAAAGTACGACTTATTGCCCGCCAACCGGGATTTGGCTGGCGCGGAGGTGGAATTGGTGGACATGCCGCATCGCGAAACGCGCTTGCGGGACGCCCTGCAATTGGTGGCTGATGATTATGATTTTGTACTGATAGATTGTCCACCAGCATTAAATTTGCTGACCCTGAATGGTTTATGCGCAGCCAAGTCCGTGATGATTCCGATGCAATGCGAATATTATGCATTGGAGGGATTAAGTGATCTGGTAAATACCATCCGTAAAGTGCGCGCCAACTTGAATCCGGTTCTGGAAATTGAAGGTTTGTTGCGCACCATGTTTGACCCGCGTAACACTCTCGCGCAGCAGGTTTCGGATCAATTGCAGGAACACTTTGGAAACAAAGTTTATCGTACCGTGATTCCGCGCAATGTGCGCTTGGCGGAAGCTCCCAGTTACGGTGTGCCGGTGTTGTATCACGACAAGTTATCCAAAGGAACGCTGGCATATCAGGCTTTGGCCGGGGAATTACTGCACCTTGAAGCGCAACCATCCGCAGCGACGGTATAGGCATAAGGGATAAATATGGCGAAGATACAAAAGGGGCTGGGACGCGGACTGGACGCTTTGTTGTCGGGTGGCAAAAGCGAAAAAGACGAGGTGATGCGTGATCTGAATGTCACATTGCTCAAGCCGGGCAAGTATCAGCCGCGCACACGCATGGACGAGGCGTCATTAAACGAACTGGCGGCATCGATCAAAGCACAGGGAATCATGCAACCGATTTTGGTGCGGCAGCTGGCCGATAGCAGCTACGAGATCATAGCCGGCGAAAGACGGTGGCGTGCTGCAAAATTGGCTGGCTTAAACCATGTCCCGGTGCTGGTTCGTAGCGTGCCGGACAATGCTGCGCTTGCGATGGCGCTGATCGAGAACATTCAACGCGAAAACCTGAATCCGCTGGAAGAAGCGGTGGGCATACAACGATTGATTGACGAATTTAAAATGACACACCAAATCGCCGCAGATGCGGTGGGCCGTTCGCGTAGCGCTGCCAGCAACTTGCTGCGGCTGTTAAAGCTCCCCAAGACAATACAAAACATGCTGATGGAAAACAAGCTGGATATGGGTCACGCGCGCGCTTTGCTGCCACTTGAAAGCGCTGAGCAGATATTGCTCGCTAACAAAATCGTATTGGAGCAGCTTTCCGTTCGAGATGCGGAAAAACTGGTGCAGAAGAAGATCCAAGAGCCGGAAGAAAAAAGCAAGACAAAGAAAATTACCAAACTAAACAGAGATACGCAGCGACTACAGGAAGAAATGAGCACTTGTCTTGGAACACGCGTGGAAATCAAGCCGGGCAAAAAGAGTGGTGGCAAACTGGTCATTGAATACGCCAATCATGACCAGCTTGACGAATTCATGAATAGACTGAAAAAAGGCAAATAACTTGAGCAAGATGGTCGGTGATATGCACCAACAATGTTTGACACCCCCTGAAAACGCCGCTATCATCGCCGCGCTCTTAGATGTTGAAGCCAAAGAAAAAAAGTTAGCGCGCCAAGTGATCGTACTGCAGATTGCGGCCACGCTGATTGGCGCAAGCATAGCATATGGCATAAAAGGCTCGCCGCAATTTGCGATAGCGGTGTTAAGTGGGGGCGCAGTATCCATCGTCAACGCAGTTTTGCTGGCATGGAGGATGGCCAGATCCGCTTTGCATCCCGCCCATGAAGCACATCATCAATTACGGCTCCTGTATCTTTACGCCGCCGAAAGATTCTTGGTGGTCGTAACGTTGCTTTGCTTGTGCCTGGCAATGAAATTACCTCCGCTAGCAGTGTTGGGCGGGTTTGTTATCGGCCAAGCCATGTTGCTGGCAGGCCGATTGATATTAAATAGACTTGTATAGCGAACAAAAATGTCTAGCGAAGTACATACCCCATCAGAGTATATCAAGCATCACCTGCAGAATTTGACTTATGGTCATTTGCCCGACGGCACCTGGGGGATTGCGCACACTCCCGAAGAAGCCAAGGCAATGGGTTTCTGGGCCATCAATCTGGATACCTTTTTGATGTCCTTGTTGCTGGGTATCATTTTGATGGTGATTTTCCGCAGTGTCGCCAGACGTATCACCGCAGGAACTCCCGGCGGGTTGCAAAATTTTTGCGAATGGTCTGTAGAGTTTGTAGAAAGCAGTGTGCGCGGATCGTTTTCCGGCAGGAACGCCATGATTGCGCCTCTCGCACTGACTATTTTCTTTTGGGTTTTTTTGATGAACCTGATGGACCTGCTGCCGATAGACTATGTCCCCTTTTTGATGAAGGAACTCGGCGTCCCATTCTTCAGGGTTGTGCCTTCCGCTGACCCGAACGCCACTTTTGGCATGTCCATCGGGGTGTTTTTGCTTATCCTCTACTACAGTGTAAAGATCAAGGGCGTGGGCGGATTCCTCGGTGAACTGACCTTGCAACCGTTCGGCAAGTGGGGCTTGCCAGTCAATCTATTGCTCGAAGGGGTCAACCTGATCGCCAAACCGATTTCCCTGGCACTGCGTCTGTTCGGAAATATGTACGCGGGTGAAATGATCTTTATCCTTATCGCGCTTATGGGCGGAGCCTGGGTGGGTCTGTCCCCGGGCGGGGTTACCCTGTATGGATCGCAAATACTACTGTCGTTGGGCTGGGCGATATTTCATGTATTGATCGTTACGCTGCAGGCGTTCATCTTCATGACATTGACTATCGTCTATATGGATATGGCGCATCAGGAACATCATTAGAATTGATTTGATCAACTTAATTTAATTAACAGGAGAAATAAAAAAATGGAAATGGCAAATGCACTGCTGTACATCGCTGGAGCCCTGATGATGGGCCTAGGCGCGCTCGGCGCGGCCGTTGGTATCGGTATTCTGGGCGGCCGCTTCCTGGAGGGTGCTGCGCGCCAGCCTGAACTTATCCCGATGTTGCGCACCCAGTTTTTCATAGTAATGGGCTTGGTAGATGCGGTTCCGATGATTGCTGTTGGTATCGCGCTGTATGTCCTGTTTGCTGTGGTGAAATAGCACGCAGCAAGCGATAAGCATTATTCAAGAAAGGTAGCTTGCATGAATATCAATGCGACTCTTTTGGCTCAGACGATCATGTTCGCGCTGTTTGTGTGGTTCTGCATGAAGTTTATATGGAAGCCAATCATTGCAGCGCTGGAACGACGCAAAAAACAGATCGCTGATGGTTTGGCAGATGCCGAACGGGCCAAGCATGATCTGGAACTGGCCGCCAAACGCTCTGCGGAAATTTTGCGCGAAGCCAAGGAAAAGGTCGGCGAGATCGTAAGCAATGGCGAAAAACGCGCCAGCGAAATCATCGAGGCAGCCAAGGCGCAGGCGAAGGTCGAAGGCGACCGGATAATCGCGGGGGCAAAAGCTGAGATCGATCAAGAAGTATTTCGTGCCAAGGAACAATTGCGCACGCAGGTGTCGGCAATCGCGCTGGCAGGCGCAAGCAAGATCCTTGGTCGTGAAATCGATGCCAAGGCCCACAGCGATCTGCTCGATAAACTCGTTGCGGAAATTAAATAACCATGGCCGAAGCACTTACGACTGCACGGCCCTATGCGCAGGCGGCCTTTGACGAAGCGCAAAAACTGGCTGATCTGAAAGGCTGGTCAGAGTTGATCGTGGCGCTTGCGGAGGCAATTACCTATCCGGACGTCCGCGCCGTGGTCACCAATCCGCGTGTCGCCAAATCAAAAATCGAAGACCTGATCGAGGGGCTGTTTGGCGGAAAGGCCAACGTGCAGCAGCGCAATTTCATTCGTGTGCTGGTTGAGAACCAACGCTTGCTTTTACTTCCGGAAATTGCCGTTCTATTCGAAGCGCTACGCGCGGAAGCGGAAAGAACCGTAAACGTGGTGGTTGATTCCGCCTTTGAATTGTCTGCCGCACAACAGGAAAAAATCATCAGTTCGCTCAAAGCGAGAATGGGCCGCGAAATCAAGCTGGTCTGCAAAGTAAACAAAGAACTGCTGGGCGGCGTGGTCATCCGGGCCGGAGACAAGGTGATCGATGGTTCTGCTCGCACCCGACTCGGCGAAATGGCAAACGCGCTGGCTTGACACAAGATATATCACTGAGGAAATACAGATGAAGCTCAATCCTTCTGAAATTAGCAATTTGATTCGCAGCCGCATCGAAAACTTCGATGCGCTCACGCAGGCGCGTACCGAGGGTACGGTGGTCAGCGTCACGGACGGCATCGTCCGCGTACATGGACTTTCCGATGTGATGCAGGGAGAAATGCTGGAATTCCCGGGCAACACCTACGGCCTGGCACTTAACCTTGAGCGCGATTCCGTGGGCGCGGTGGTGCTGGGTGAATACGAGCACATTACCGAGGGAGATACCGTCAAATGTACCGGACGCATCCTGGAAGTTCCGGTTGGCCCCGAATTGTGCGGGCGTGTGGTGAACTCGCTGGGTCAGCCTATTGACGGCAAGGGACCGGTCAACGCAAAGATGACAGACAAGATCGAAAAAGTTGCGCCGGGCGTTATTGCGCGCAAATCGGTCGATCAACCGGTACAAACCGGACTTAAATCGATCGACTCCATGGTTCCGATCGGTCGCGGCCAGCGTGAACTGATTATCGGCGATCGCCAGACTGGCAAGACAGCCGTGGCGGTCGATACCATCATCAACCAAAAGGGTCAGAACATGACCTGTATCTACGTAGCGGTAGGCCAGAAAGCATCGACCGTCGCCAACGTGGTACGCAAGCTGGAAGAACACGGAGCGCTGGGTTATACGATTGTGGTCGCGGCAACAGCATCTGACTCCGCTGCGATGCAATTCCTAGCGCCATATGCAGGTTGCACGATGGGAGAATATTTCCGCGATCGTGGCCAGGATGCGCTGATTGTTTATGACGACTTGACCAAGCAGGCGTGGGCATACCGTCAGATTTCCCTGTTGTTGCGCCGCCCTCCTGGCCGCGAAGCTTATCCCGGGGACGTGTTCTACCTGCATTCGCGTTTGCTTGAGCGCGCAGCGCGCGTGAACGCAGACTATGTCGAAGCCTTCACCAAGGGGGAGGTCAAAGGCAGAACAGGCTCGTTGACGGCGTTGCCAGTCATCGAAACCCAAGCCGGTGACGTGTCCGCTTTTGTACCGACCAACGTGATCTCCATCACAGACGGCCAGATCTTCCTGGAGACCGATCTGTTCAACGCCGGCATACGTCCTGCGATCAACGCCGGTATTTCGGTATCCCGCGTAGGCGGCGCTGCACAAACCAAGGTGATCAAGAAACTGGGCGGCGGCGTGCGTCTGGCATTGGCGCAGTATCGTGAATTGGCCGCCTTCGCGCAATTCGCATCCGATCTGGACGAGGCGACACGCAAGCAACTGGAGCGTGGTCGTCTGGTGACCGAACTGATGAAGCAGCTGCAATATGCGCCGTTGTCGATAGCGAATATGGCGGTGACGTTGTTCGCGGTCAACAAGGGTTATTTCGACGACGTGCCGGTGAACAAGGCACTGGCATTCGAGGCGGCATTGCATACCTACCTGAAATCCAATAGTCAAAGCCTGTTGGACTCAATCGAATCCAGCAAGGACCTGAATGCCGACAATGAAAAGCTTTTGTCCGCAGCGATCGACAATTTCAAAACCACGGCTGTTTATTGAGGCGGGGTGATAAATGGCCGGCAGTAAGGAGATCCGTGCAAAGATCAAGAGTGTAGAAAATACACGCAAGATCACGCGCGCCATGGAAATGGTCGCCGCCGCAAAGATGCGCAAAGCACAGGAGCGCATGCGCGCGGCCCGGCCCTATGCAGAAAAGATCCGGGCGGTCGCTGCACACTTGTCGCGCGCCAATCCGGAATACAAACATCCGTTTCTTGTGAAGCGCGATCAGAACAGGAACGTCGGCTTGATTGTCGTAACTTCTGACAAAGGCTTGTGTGGCGGACTGAACACCAATGTCCTGCGGCTCGCGGTAAATCGCATGAAGGAGTGGGAAGGCGAAGGCAAAGGCCTGCTTGTGTGCCCGATCGGAAGCAAGGGTCTGGGCTTCATGTCGCGTATCGGCGCGAAGATCAAGTCCAATCTGACAGGACTGGGTGACACGCCGCATATCGACAAATTGATTGGTGCGGTGAAACTGATGCTGGATGCCTACACTGCAGGCGAGATCGACGCGATTCACATCAGCTACAACCATTTCATCAACACGATGAAACAGGAGCCTTGCGTTGAGCAATTGCTGCCGCTGAGCGGAGAGCAAATGGGTACTGCCGAAGGCAACTGGGACTACATTTACGAGCCGGATTCCAAAGAAGTCATAGATGAACTGCTGGTGCGCTATATCGAGTCACTGGTCTACCAGGCCGTGGTGGAAAACATGGCTTCCGAGCAAAGCGCGCGCATGGTGGCGATGAAAGCCGCCTCCGATAATGCGAAGAATGTCATCGGTGAACTCAAATTGGTATACAACAAAGCGCGCCAGGCGGCGATTACCCGCGAAATCTCGGAGATCGTAAGCGGTGCAGCAGCAGTCGGTTAAGCTTTAGTTTTAAATACAGAATATATCCATACGGGGAATGTCAAAAATGAATCAAGGAAAGATTGTTCAGTGTATCGGTGCGGTGGTCGACATCGAATTTCCGCGCGATCAGATGCCCAAAGTGTATGAAGCCCTGAAGCTGGCGGATGCCGGAACTTCCACCGCGGAAGCGGGCTTGACTTTTGAAGTGGAACAACAGCTCGGTGATGGCGTTGTGCGTACCATCGCAATGGGATCTTCGGACGGCTTGCGCCGGGGGATGACAGTGAACTCCACGGGCGGTGGCATTCAAGTGCCGGTTGGTGCAGGAACACTGGGCCGCATCATGGACGTGCTGGGCCGCCCGATCGACGACGCCGGCGAAATCAAATGCGAAGAAAAGCGCGAGATTCATCAGAAGGCGCCCAAATTCGATGAACTGTCTCCTTCCGTCGATTTGCTGGAAACCGGCATCAAGGTGATCGATCTCGTGTGCCCGTTCGCCAAGGGCGGCAAGGTTGGTCTGTTCGGCGGCGCGGGTGTGGGCAAGACCGTGAACATGATGGAGCTGATCAACAATATCGCCAAGCAGCACAGCGGCCTGTCGGTGTTCGCCGGCGTCGGTGAGCGTACCCGAGAAGGAAACGACTTCTATCACGAAATGAAGGAATCCAACGTATTGGATAAAGTGTCGATGGTGTTCGGCCAGATGAACGAACCGCCCGGCAACCGTTTACGCGTGGCACTGACCGGATTGACGATGGCTGAAAAATTCCGCGACGAAGGCCGCGATATCCTGTTCTTCGTCGACAATATCTACCGTTACACTCTGGCGGGCACCGAGGTGTCTGCACTGCTGGGCCGGATGCCTTCTGCGGTGGGCTACCAGCCGACATTGGCCGAAGAAATGGGCCGCTTGCAAGAACGCATCACTTCCACCAAGGTCGGTTCGATCACATCCATTCAGGCCGTATACGTGCCAGCCGACGACTTGACTGACCCGTCGCCCGCAACCACTTTCCTGCACCTGGATTCCACCGTCGTTTTGAGCCGCGATATTGCGTCGCTCGGAATCTATCCTGCGGTTGATCCTCTCGATTCCACCTCGCGCCAGCTCGACCCGCTGGTGGTGGGTGAAGAGCATTACAACGTGGCCCGTAAAGTCCAGTCTACGCTGCAACGCTATAAAGAGTTGCGCGACATCATCGCGATTCTGGGCATGGATGAACTGTCCCCGGAAGACAAATTGGCCGTCGCGCGCGCGCGCAAGATCCAACGCTTCCTGTCCCAGCCGTTCCATGTGGCTGAAGTGTTCACCGGCAGCCCCGGAAAATATGTCACGCTGAAGGAAACCATAAAAGGTTTCAAGGGCATTGTCGACGGGGAATACGACCACCTGCCTGAACAGGCATTCTATATGGTGGGTGGCATCGAAGAAGCAGTAGAAAAAGCCAAGACATTGCAGTAGAGATGGGAGCTAGCATGGCAATGACGGTACATGTGGACGTAGTTAGCGCGGAAGCGTCGATCTTTTCGGGGCTGGCGGAAATGGTAGTAGTTCCCGGCGCGATGGGCGAACTGGGTATTTATCCCGGGCACACCGCGTTGATGACGCGAATCAAGCCTGGCTCGGTCAGGATCAAACGTCCGGATCAGGAAGAACAGGAACTTATCTATGTGTCCGGCGGCATGCTCGAGGTCCAGCCCGGGGTCGTGACCGTCCTGGCCGATACCGCGATACGCAGCGGGGATCTGGATGAGGCCCGCGCATTGCAGGCCAAGCAGGAAGCCGAGGAAGCAATGAAGAACCGCAGTTCCGATATCGACTATGCCCAGGCGCAAGCAGAATTGGCGGAGGCGATAGCTCAGTTGGCGGCCATCAAGCAGTTGCGCAAGCGCAGCGCACACTGACCCTTAGGCACAGGCAACAACAGAAAGACCTTCGGCTGCTTATTAATTGCAGCCCCGTGCCTGACTCCCGAGTGAAGTTACTCAGCGCTCGCCGTTGAGGAATTGTCTTCTGTTGCCAGCCATACCAGAATGCGATTGTTGGAAGGCATTTCGATGTCGCGCAATAACTCCAGTCCGTGCGATGCGGCAAGCCGGTTCACAGCTTCAAAATCCCGCACGCCGCTGTTCGGGTCGCGCGATTTGAGCCAGACATCAAACCGGGCATTGCTTTCCGATGTAAAATTTCCACGGTAATTATAAGGGCCATAAAAACACACATATCCTCCCGGCTCGATGGCGCGAGCGATATGCGCAAACATGCGCTTGATTTCGGGCCAGGAAATGATATGCACGGTGTTTGCGTTGAATATTGCATCCACATCTGAAATCGGCCATCGTTCATCGTTCACGTCAAGCGCCAGTGGCGCGAGCACGTTTGCAAGGTGCGCTTCATCCAGCCAGGCCTGAATGCCGGAAAGGTTTTGCGCCAATTCGGATGGTTGCCAAGTCAAATGGGGCAGCTCACGGCCAAAGTAAACTGCGTGCTGTCCGGTACCGCTGGCGATCTCAAGCACCCGCTTGCGATCGGAAAATATCTCTTTCAGGACGGCGAGTATAGGCTCCTTGTTTTTTTCGCAGGATTCGGCGTACGGTTTCATGCATTTGTCCTTCACTGGATCGCGGCTTATTGTAGCAAGCAGGTAGAATAAACCTGTACGGATTCGAATTTGATGAATGCGCTCACCCTGAAGATCATCGAGGACCTCGCGGACATCCCTGTTGCGCAATGGGACGCGCTGACAGGGAAAGATCCGTTCCTTTCGCATGCCTATCTGTATGCGCTGCAGGAAAGCGGCTGCGCGACCGCACATTTTGGCTGGCAAGCACAATATATTACCTTGTGGAACGGATCCCGATTGCAAGGCGCGATGCCGCTATATCTGAAGATGAATTCCTATGGCGAACACGTGTTCGATTTTGCCTGGGCAGATGTTTATCATCGCAACGGACTGCGCTATTATCCCAAACTGGTATGCACCGTGCCTTTTGCGCCAGTGACGGGGATGCGCCTGCTGGCTGCAACAGGCCCTGGATCGAACGAAGTACGCGCACTTCTGCTGCGTTATGCGCTGCAATATGCGAAGGACGCGGGTGTGTCCTCCCTGCATTGTCTGTTCCTGAACGAGACTGACGCTCGGGAGGCACAGGCCCAGGGCATGATGTTGCGCCGGGATGTGCAGTTCCACTGGCAGAATCAGGGTTATCGCAATTTTGACGATTTCCTTGAGGCTTTGAGCCGCGACAAGCGCAAGCGCATCAGGCAGGAACGGCGCAAGGTGAAAGAAGCAGGGATTGAGTTGAAATGCGTGATCGGGGGAAACGCCACCGCAGATCAATGGGCCTTCTTTGCCTCGTGTTATGCGCATACCCGGCAACTGCACCATTCGCCTCCCGCGCTGAATGCGGATTTTTTCCACCGCATCGGCGCCGCGTTGCCGTCCAACACCTTGCTGGTGATTGCAACGCGTGATGGAAAGCCGATAGCGGGCGCGCTGAGTATCGTTACAGACGACGTGTTGTACGGTCGTTCATGGGGTGCGTTTGAATTTCACTCAGGACTGCATTTCGAGACCTGTTATTATCAGGCGATCGAGTTTTGCATCGCCCACGGAATCAAAGTCTTTGAGGGCGGCGCCCAAGGCGAGCATAAATTAGCGCGGGGCTTCCTCCCTGCGACCACTCATTCCGCGCACTGGTTGGCGCAGCCGCGGTTTGCGCGCGCGATTGAGGATTACCTGCAAAGAGAAAGCGATGCGATTTCGGAATATGTGGATGAACTGAATGAAAGGAGTCCGTTCAAGCATCGAACATGATTATCGGAACAAGGGCAAACTCGGGACGGCCATGTCGATATTCCCATTACCAATTCATCTTGCGAGCAGTATCCTCAGTAGGCGATCGATCAGTGCCCATACTGCGAGGAACGCCAACCAGACAACGAACCCGACGACAAGCGCAAACACGACGCTTTCTGAAGTGATATCAAACGAGGGTGAAAAAAACTCCCAGGTTGCGCGCGCTATAAGAGGGTCCGCCTTGGTAAGTAGATAAAGCATTTGATGATACAAATCCGTATTTAGCGCTTGAAGGATCTGCTTCAATCGCTCGGCAGTGTCGGCCATCATCTGTATGGCTGTTCCCTCGTCATGAAAAGTCGAGTCGGCGCTGGAAAGGTGATATCGGATGAGTTCCTGAATACTGCCATGATGGAACTGATTGGCGATCGCCTGAAACGGAGCAAGATCCTGCATCACCTGGTTGAGCTGACCGCCAACGCGTTGCCGATACTGCGCGATGAAGCTCGGGATGCAGCCGGCAGCGACGACACCTGCCACCAGAATGATACGGTCCAATACATTTCGGATAAAGTCCATATTCCCCTTAACAAACGTTAGAATTGCGATGTGCTTGTTCACATCGTGCCGCGAACCAGATGAAATATCAAGGCTGGTCAACGAGCCGGGATAGTGTAAAAAATAATGCAAAGCCCTTGCGATACATCGATGCCTGATATCGACGATACGGCACGGAAACAACACGAAACATACTAACAACCACAGTCAGGGCGTGGAGGAGGCCTTTCACACAGGTCAGATCACGTGTGATCAATTTCGCGTCTGTTCAAACAGGGTTGCTGACGGTCGTGTCTACACCGTCTGTGATAACCTTGAAGGTGACCCTGTTCTTCCCCGCATTCTTTGCCTGATACATCAAAGAGTCTGCAGCATGTACAGTCTCTGCCAACTGTGGTGCTATGCCATCGAAAGTGATCACCCCGATGCTGCATGTCAAATCAGGGGAAACGGATCTGAACGCGTACCGCAGATTGTTCATCAGTTTTTCAACAACTTCCTTTGCCCCCTGGTGTCCGGTATCGGGAAAAATCACTGCGAATTCATCGCCGCCGAGGCGGGATACGGTATCCTCGCGGCGCGTCGCGACCTGCAACACCTGCGCGGTCGCGCGCAAAGCCCGATCACCGACCCTGTGGCCATGCACGTCGTTTAGGGCCTTGAAGTTATCCAGGTCGATGAAAGCAACAGTCAATGGAATTCGCTTCCTTCGCGCGAGATCGAGATCATGCTCGAGGCGCTCTTCAAATGCGCGGCGACCAAACACGCCGGTCAACGCATCCGTTCGGGCGAGCTCGCGTTGGTGGAAAAGACTGTCGTGAAGTTCAACCAGTAACAGTCCGTTGGCCAGAAAGAAGCCGAGCCGTACCAGTGCGTTCCAGACTGGAATTATCATATAAGAGTAAGGGTGACCCGTGGCTATATCAGCGGCGAACCAACCGCTGCATGAAAACACGGCAATGAGTATGCTTGCCCGGCGTCCGGCGTACCAGGATGCCACCGCGACCGGCACCAGGTAAAGTACAGATACTGATACCTCATATCCTGTAAGAAAATCCAATGAGGCAATTATCAACACCCCGAAGGATGAAATAGCCAGAATCTGAGCATTCGACAGGCGTGAAAGCAAACGATTGAACGATATGAGTTTAGGCCGGATCGACATACAAACTTACATGACATTGGCTTGAAGGGGAAAGAAACCACTCGAATGCGGGAAGTCTCAATACCGGCATTACCGACCTCGCCTTCAATTGCTTCACGGCGGTTGTCACCGATGCACTAAAGTATGGATTCTTGCGAAGATCAATTCATCCATGATGCGGCTGCACGAACACAGTTTGACACGCATTCACAAAATACCGCGGCGCTAGGAATCATAATGCCAATGTGTACTATAAATGGCAGCGCTGTCAAGCGTGAATGAAAGGAGCAAAGGTCAAACCTGCGTGGAAGGTTGTATCGAACGGGCATGTGTATAGCCTCAATTCATGCGGGGACAGTATACGGATAGCCGGCTAATTCTTTAGTGGGAACGCCGCTTTCCTTTATAATCGGCACGTTAACGAAGGAATGACATGGCCCAGTTAAACATCATTATCCTTGCAGCCGGCAAAGGCACGCGCATGTATTCGGCAAAGCCAAAGGTGCTGCACTTGCTTGCTGGCAAACCTCTGGTTCAGCATGTACTGGATTGCGCAACTGCGCTCAAACCGCAGCAGATATGCGTGGTGTACGGTCATGGCGGTGAAGCCGTGCCACAGGCGATGCAACAATATCCTGCGAAATTCGTGATTCAGGAGCCGCAACTTGGAACCGGTCATGCGGTGCAGCAGGCAATGCCGCAACTCGGCGATGATGGCAAAACACTGGTGTTATACGGCGATGTGCCGCTGATCCAGTACAGCACATTGCACCAGATACAGCAGGCCGGAGATGGTCTGGTGTTGCTCACCGTGAATCTAGCGAATCCGACAGGTTATGGACGCATCGTGCGAAATACTCAGGGCGACGTGCTCAGTATCGTCGAGGAAAAAGATGCGACTGTCGAGCAGCGTGAAATTCATGAAGTGAATACCGGCATATTGCTTGCACCGACAAAATTGCTGCGTGCCTGGCTGGCGAAATTGCAGAACAACAATTCTCAGGGCGAGTATTACCTTACTGATGTCGTCAGCATGGCTGTTCAGCAAGAGGTTGCGGTGCATACTGTGCAGCCTGCCCACGAATGGGAGATACACGGGATAAACAGCAAATCGCAACTAATGGTGCTTGAGCGCACCTGGCAGTTGGTTGAAGCTTCGCGTTTGCTGGTTCAGGGTGTGACATTGGCCGACGCGTCGCGCATCGATGTGCGCGGCAAACTCAGTTGCGGGCGCGATGTCGAAATTGATGTAGGCTGTGTTTTTGAGGGTGAAGTAAGCTTGGGTGACAATGTAAAGGTGGGTGCTTACACCATGATCAGAGATTCCAGCATCGCCGCGGGTACGGCCATCTTGCCTTACAGCCACATTGACAGCAGTATAGTGGGAGCTGGCTGCCATATCGGTCCTTATGCGCGGTTGCGTCCGGGTACCAGGCTGCAAAACGGGGTACATATCGGCAATTTCGTCGAGATCAAAAACAGCGAAATCGCGGACGACAGCAAGGCAAATCATCTCAGCTACATCGGCGACAGCATGATAGGCAGCCGCGTGAATATCGGCGCTGGGACGATCACCTGCAACTACGATGGCGCGAACAAGCATCGCACCAACATTGAAGACGATGTGTTCATCGGCTCGGATACGCAACTGATCGCGCCGGTCACGGTGGGCAGGGGCGCCACGATAGCCGCCGGCACCACGGTGTGGAAAGATGCACCTGCCGGACAACTGACGTTGAACGAAAAAATCCAATCCAGCAAGCCGGGCTGGAAGCGTCCGAAGAAAGTGAAAAAGTAATATGTGTGGCATCGTGGGGGCCGTGGCACAGCGCAATGTCGTGCCTATTCTGCTGGAAGGCCTGCAGCGCTTGGAATATCGCGGTTATGACTCGGCCGGCCTGGTGGTGGTGCATGATGCGCAACTGGAGCGCGTGCGCAGCACCGGGCGTGTTGCCGAACTTGCCGAAAAAAGCACGGCTACCCAAGGTCTGATCGGCATCGCGCATACCCGCTGGGCAACGCATGGTGTCCCCACCGAGCGCAACGCGCATCCGCATATCAGCAAGAATCACATTGCGGTGGTGCATAACGGCATCATTGAAAATTACGAGTCATTGCGCAGCCGCCTGACCGCATCAGGCTATGAATTCACTTCAGATACCGACACCGAGGTCATCGCACACTTGATACACAGCCACTATGCGCGCGGCAATTCGTTGCTGGCGGCTACCCAGGCCGCGCTTGCCGAATTGGTAGGCGCCTACGCCATAGGCGTAATCGCGGCGGATGATCCGGACCAACTTGTTTGCGCGCGGCGCGGCAGCCCGTTGCTGCTTGGAATCGGTATCAAGGAATTATTCATTGCGTCGGACATTTCCGCCCTGCTGCCGGTGACGCGCCAAGTCATTTATCTCGAGGAAGGCGATGTGGTCGAACTTGGGAGGCGTGGCTATCGGATTTTTGATGCCAGCGGGAAACAGGCGGAACGTTCCGTGCATGTCAGCGAACTGAGCAACGAGAGCGTTCAGCTGGGTGAATACCGCCATTACATGCAAAAGGAAATCCATGAACAGCCACAGGCCCTGGCAGATACGCTCGAATCGGTTTGCAACATCCAGTCGTTGGTGCCGGGCATTTTCGGGGCGGAAGCGGCGGCGACTTTTGCGGGCATCGACAGCATCCTGATCCTGGCATGCGGGACCAGTTATCATGCAGGGCTGGTGGCACGCTACTGGCTGGAGGAGATCGCGGGAATTCGCTGCAGTGTGGAAGTCGCCAGTGAATACCGCTACCGCACCAGCGTGCCGAATGTACATTCATTGGTCGTGGTGGTCTCGCAATCCGGAGAGACAGCCGACACACAGGCCGCGCTGAACCACGCCAAGGCGCAGGGCCATATCCATACGCTGGCGATCTGCAATGTTCCGGAAAGCGCGCTGGTGCGGCTATGCAAATTGCGCATGTTGACACGAGCCGGTCCGGAAATCGGCGTAGCTTCAACCAAGGCGTTTACCACGCAGCTTGCCGCGCTGTTCTTGCTGACGCTGGTTCTCGCCAAACAACGCGGGCGCGTGAATGAAGATAAGGAACAAAGACATCTGCACGAGTTGCGTCACCTGCCCAGCGCGGTGCAAAAGGTTCTCGAAATGGAACCGCAGATCGCCGATCTTGCCGCACAGTTAGCCAGTAAACATCACGCGCTTTTCCTCGGGCGAGGTATGCATTTTCCGATCGCTCTGGAAGGCGCACTCAAGCTCAAGGAAATTTCCTATGTCCATGCCGAAGCCTACCCGGCCGGAGAATTGAAACACGGTCCGCTGGCACTGGTTGACAAGTACATGCCCGTTATATCGGTCGCGCCGAACGATGCGCTTCTGGAGAAACTCAAATCCAATCTCCAGGAAGTGCGTGCTCGTGGCGGCGAGTTGTATGTGTTCGCCGACGCGAATACGCATATCCGCGAGGCGGACGGCATACATATCATTCAGATGCCCGAACATGCGGGTTACCTGAGTCCTATCCTGCACACCATCCCGTTGCAGTTGCTTGCTTATCACGTCGCGTTGCACAAGGGTACCGATGTGGACAAGCCGCGCAATCTTGCCAAGTCAGTCACGGTGGAGTGAACGATTTATAGCGCGGGTTGCTGCGGAGGGTAACCTGCATGCAGCAAGTTAAGCCAGAAGGGCGACCGAAGCCACAAATCATACAATCTTGCCAAGTCGGTCACGGTTGAAAGGACGGGTGCTGCAACAAGGCGCCCGCGAGATTTGCTTGCCTGAAAAAACAAACCCGCCTCCAGGCGGGTCTGAGGTGAGTCAAAGCAAACCAGGATTAAAAACCATATATGCCTGGGTGCGCCCCGGCCGCCATGAAGAACAATAATGGGATTGACAGCATCGTGTTGGTACGCGAAGCGAGGAAAGCGATGCGGCGAGCCCTGTTTTTCTCTTCATCGGTGGCCGGCTTCATGCCAAGGATCTTTTTCTGGTTGGGCCAGATCAAAACCCAGACGTTGAACAACATGATCGTGCCCAGCCAGGCGCCGATGCCGATAGGTACGTGGCCGGATTGTAGCGCGAACGCGCCGACAAAAAATGGCCCGAGCAAAGCCGCTCCCGCCAACCAAGTCACCAAAGCGGCCCAACGGAAATAGAACAGCGCGCGTGGTGCAACATGTTTGGTGATGCCTGCAGCCGTGCTGTCGGCAGCTGCTGCCTTGAGCGCCGCAACCTGGACAAAGTTGAAATAATAAAGCAGGCCTATCCACATGATGCCTGCCATGAAATGCAGCCAGCGCATGAGTGCCGGTACGTAGTCCATTTATATTCTCCTTAATGCTAAAGATGATCCGAAATATCCTGCGCCGAGATCATTTGGTCAGCGCGTGAGCAACGATATACAGCGCAATGGTTATAACGAATCCGGAAATGACGGTGCCCCACAATGAGTCCAGCGGATTTTTCATGATTATATGACCCCTTTATATGACTGAAGATGGTGGTAAGTGATGAATACCATACTGACGTACTGGGGTATAACTGTATAGCAATTTCAAACCTGCGGCAATAGACATAAGATCACGTACCGGGCAGCAATATCTGCGGAAAGATGCCTTCAGGCAAAGTAGAATTTATAGAACTCCCAAACAACAAGGCTTAGCAGCATCAGCATGACCAGCGCGAGCAAAGTGTTGTGACGTTGTTGCTGCTCAAGGATTTTTTGCAGCATTTCGGCGTTCTGATCGGTGGCGTTTTCGGACAAATAGCGGTGCAGAAGACGCGGCAACTGAGGCAATACGGTGGCATAGTTTGGCGCTTCGGTGCGCAATGATTTGAGGAACCCGCGCCAGCCCACCTGTTCGCTCATCCAGCGTTCCAGCCATGGCTTGGCGGTTTTCCACAAGTCCAGTTCCGGATCAAGTTGCAGACCCAGTCCTTCGATATTGAGCAGTGTTTTCTGCAGCAAGACCAATTGCGGCTGGACTTCGATCCCGAAGCGTCGCGAAGTCTGGAACAGGCGCAACAGCACGCGCCCGAATGAAACTTCGCGCAGCGGTTTGTCGAAGATCGGTTCGCAAACCGCGCGTATGGCTGTTTCAAGTTCATCCACGCGCGTTGCCATGGGAGCCCAGCCGGATTCTATATGCACCTCGGCAACGCGTTTGTAATCACGGCGGAAAAACGCGATGAAGTTTTGCGCAAGATAATGTTTGTCGGTGTCGGTCAACGTGCCCATGATACCGAAGTCCAGCGCGATATATTGGCCGTTTGCGGCAACCTGGACATTGCCCGGGTGCATGTCTGCGTGGAAAAATCCATCGCGAAAAACCTGTGTATAAAAAATTTCCACGCCGTTGCGGGCCAGTTTGGGAATGTCCACCCCGGCGTTTCGCAATTCATCTACCTGACTGACAGGAATGCCATACATGCGCTCCATCACCATCACCCCGGTGCTGCAATAATCCCAGTACATTTCAGGAACCAGCAGCAGCGGGGACGCTGCAAAGTTGCGCCTGAGCAGACTGGCGTTGGCAGCTTCACGCATCAAGTCAAGCTCGTCTTCAAGGTGCTTTTCAAATTCGGCGATAACCTGCCTGGGTTTGAGACGGCGACCGTCTGCCCACAATATCTCGATCAAATCGGCAGCCACTTTCAGCAGCGCAACGTCATGGGCAATGATGCTTCTGATGCCGGGACGCAGAATCTTGACGGCAACCTCTCGGCCATCCGGGAGTACCGCAAAGTGAACCTGCGCGACCGATGCGCTGGCGACTGGTACATGTTCAAATTTCAGGAATACCTCCCCCAAAGGCTTGCGATAAACGGTTTTCAAAATTTCGACAGCTTGCTCGGAGGGGAAAGGGGGAACCCGATCCTGCAACTTGGCAAGTTCATCGGCGATGTCGGCAGGAATCAAGTCGCGGCGCGTGGAAAGCATCTGTCCGAATTTGACAAAGATCGGACCGAGATCTTCTAGCGCTAACCGTAGTCTCATCGCACGCGGCGTGGAAGTGTTGCGCAGGAACAACAATAAGCTCAACGGGACTCGCATCCAGCGCAGCCTTTCATGCGCAAGAAAAAATTCGTCCAGCCCGAACCACAGCACCACATATATAATTTTGACCAAACGAAAAACGCGCATGCCTAAGGCTTATTGGCGGCAAGCAAACGGCCGATACGCAGTTCCAGGCGCGCCAAATCGTCGCGCAATATATCCACCTGTTGCAAGAATGAAGATATTTGCCGGGGTTTGGCCAAGACCGGAAGTTCCTCGGTCAGGTACTCGGAAGCTGCCTTCGACAGATTAATCGATGCTTCGCGCAACCCTTGCTGAACATTCTGTGCAGTGCCCACGATGCGCTCTGCCGCGATGTCGCCGGTCATGCCACTCAGGTCTTCGGCGGCATCCCAGCGCAGGTTGCGCGAAAGAAAAAAGATTTCCGACAGCAACCCCGGGTCTCCCTCACTGTGAATCTCGTTGTGAGCCGCATCGTCGTGCAAAGCGAGACGCGGCAATAGTGAAAGAGGAATCTTGCACACCGCATCGGCTTGGGAGGATGCGCCAGCATGGCGCAGCGAGCCATCCTGCTGAATGGTGTAGGCCATTGAAAACGGAGCAATCTCAAACTTTGCCGTCATACCCGAGAAGGGAGCGAGCCGAAGCAACGCCCAACTATTCTGCCTGAGCAGGTGGTTCAGTGCCACGGCTGAAGTATGGGCAATCATGCGCAATTATTGCCGCCCGAACGGGCGCGCCCATGATGGCAAGCCAGCCATCATCAGGACGAACAGATGATCTGGCGTTTGCCCGTTATTTTGCGCAGTTTCCAAACGGTCCTTTCCCCGAATATGCGCCATCGACAACACAAAAGATTGCGTCATGAGCTTCCCATGGTTTGAGTAAATCAAGGCGGGGTAAAGTATAGCATTGGTACATGCATGTGTAATCGCGGAAGCACGGTCCGGCATCCCGGCACAAGTCTTGCCAGGGAATCATTAATTTTTGCAAGGTAGTGTTATCGTCTTCCCGTCAACCGCAAAAACACCCATCCCTTGATGGTGTAACGTCCGCGGCTGCTTTTGCATCGGGTCTCCATGCCTGAAGAATCTCAAGGACAAAAAATTGTATTTGGCAACCATTTTTGCGTCGGCAACCTCGCATTCCAGATTTGCACAGCACTCGTCGCCAAGCGGTGTCCGGAAAAGTTTCCGGTGCCAACCACCTCATTCACGAGCCGCCCGGTCGGAATATTGATCGCGCACTCCTTATGCGCATGCAAAATATCAAAGAGTAGTTACGGTTGATGACCACGCATCCCACCAGGGCGGTCCAAACGCGAGCATGGTATGCCTGGACATGGTCATGATGTTTGTCCTCGCCGACTGTCGTAACCAAGACCACGAGTCCAGGTTCGAGCGGGCGATAGACCTTGGATAATGGAAAAGACCCTTTCGACATGTTCGCCCCCGTTGGTCGGCAATACACTGACCGTATCCGCCCCTGCGCCGGTTTGTCAAAACGGCGACTCGCACATAAAGGTGAGTGGCTCCCCGCTGAGCGGGTGCGTGAAGGCAAGCAGGCGGGAGTGAAGCAGCAACCGGCCCGCATTGGCTCCGGCGCGCGTCCCATACAATCTGTCGCCCAAAATCGGATGGCCGATGGCCGACATGTGTATGCGTAACTGGTGGGTGCGGCCGGTTACCGGTTCCAGCTCGACTCGGCTGGTATTCATGACCGAGTCTTGCGCAAGCACGCGATAGCGTGTCAGCGAGCATTTGCCCCCGAGAATATCTACCATTTGCTTGGGGCGATTCGGCCAGTCCGACCTAAGGGGCAGATCCACCTCGCCAGCGCTTGTCTCGACTTGTCCCGATACAATCGCCACATAGCATTTTTTTACCATGCGTTCGCGGAACATAAAAGAAAACCGGCGGTGCAGATCTGCCCCCCGGGCAAACACCAGCAGGCCGGATGTGCACAGGTCCAGACGGTGTACGCAGAACGCATCCGGAAACTCGTTGCGCACCCTGGTAAACAGGCTATCCGCCCTATCAGCTCCCCTGCCAGGGACAGAAAGCAATCCGGCAGGTTTATTTACCATTAAAAATGCATCGTCACGATAGACCAGGTCTAGCGCGAGGTTGAGCGGCGGGTTGTAGGCCAACCGAGTCATGGTGCGATTGGAAGTTGCATGGACTGAGGATGCGTAGCGCCATTCACAATCTTCTTATGTACACGGATACTGCTTCGGAATTTGCGCGGAATACCAGCGCAGCTTCATCTGCCTTGTCGACGGCGAAAGGATGAGATCGAGAACTCGACCACTTCAGTGGGATGTTCGGAAAACGATTGTCCCAAACTGATGGAACCGTTTCCCTTCAAGGAAATTTCCTCGCGTGTGATGTGCACCACGCTGCCGTCACTGAAGCGTATATAGGTTCCGTTGGTGCTTTGGTCGGCAATGATGAATTTTCCGAAGCGCAGTTCGATATTGATATGCAGGCGCGAAGCAAGGTCGCTCCGCACGACAATGTCGCAGGCTTCATCACGCCCCAAAACTGCGCTTTTGTGTTCCTTGTTCACCCTGGAGGTCTGGTCGCGATATCGCAACAGCATCTCTTCATCGGTGTCGGGAGGCTTGCGGTATGCGGGTATGCCGAAACGAGTGCTCATCGTGTCTTCCCGTTCACAGAACACCTGGTATACCTCATGATATTCCTGTTTGCCTTTGAATTCTGCGCGCAGGATTTGACGCATCCTGCTTCTTAATTCGGGAGACAAGGCGGCATATACTTCCTGGGTCGCCATGATTTGGCCTGCCCTGGTTATGGAGGCGACGCGGGCCGCGACATTGACCGTGTTGCCGAATACATCGTCTGATTCAAGGATCACATCGCCGAAATTGAACCCGATGCGGATATGGATCGGGAAATCCTCCAACGGTTGGTCATTCCCCACGGCCGAATGCATGGCGCAAGCCGCATGGAAGGCGGCTTCAGCACTCGGGAAAGTGACCATGATCTCATCGCCTATTGTCTTGACCAGCCTTCCCTGATACGTGGAGATTTTACCGGTCATCGTGCCGATGCAACGCGAGATGATTTTGCGCGCCGAATCGTCGCCAAGCTTTTCATAGAGCGCCGTACTGCCGCAGATATCAGCAAACAGGATTGCGAGCTTTTCTAATTGCTGTGCCATTCTGATCGTTCAGGCGGTGTGGTGGTTCGGTAAATGTATTTGTTAAGACGTGTTTGCATCAGTACATTAGAATTTGTAACCACGATGCACCGCTACCACACCGCCTGTCATGTTGAAGTACTCGACCCTTTCCAGCCCTGCGTCCTCCATCATTCTTTTAAGTTCTGCCTGACCCGGATGCATGCGGATTGATTCTGCGAGGTAACGATAGCTAGCGGCATCATTGGCGATTATTTGGCCCAATTTCGGCAGCAGTTTGAACGAGTAGGCATCGTAGATTCTTTCCATCGGTTTGGCCACCTTGGAAAATTCCAGCACGACCAAGCATCCGCCCGGGATGAGCACGCGCTGCATTTCGCGCAGTGCGATGTCCTTGTGCGTGACGTTGCGCAGGCCGAAAGCGATGCTGACACAGTCAAAATAGTTCTCCGGAAACGGCAGGCGCTCGGCATCGCATTGCGTGACCGGCGTTGCGTAGCCTTCGTCGAGCAAACGGTCGCGTCCGACATGAAGCATGGCGTTGTTGATGTCGGTGAGCACAACCTGCCCGCTTCTGCCGACCTTTTTGAGGAACAGTCGCGACAGGTCCGCAGAGCCGCCCGCCACATCCAGAACACGCTGACCCGTTCGAACGCCGCTGATATCGGCCGCAAAACGCTTCCAGATGCGGTGCAGGCCAACAGACATCAGGTCGTTCATCAAGTCGTACTTGCCGGCTACCGAGGTGAATACGCCGGCTACGCGTTTGGCTTTTTCCTCTTCTGTGACGGTCTCGAAACCAAAGTGTGTATCAGTCATTCTCTATGCCCTTATGGGTGGGTCGTGCAAAGGTGCCCAGGATTCTACCTTGTCGGCACGCGCGAAGCACCCGCTTCTTTCATCCGCTGAAGATATTCCTGCATAAGCTCGCCCTGATTCTTGCCCAGGTGCCGGAGATATGCCCATGAGTAAAGGCCGCTGTCGTGTCCGTCATCGAACATGATCTTGACGGCATAGCTGCCCACCGGTTCCACTCCGAGCACATTTACGTCTCGTTTGCCGGTTTGCAGCACTTCCTGCCCCGGACCATGGCCGCGCACTTCCGCCGAGGGCGAATGCGTGCGCAGGAACTCATAGGACAAGCGATAGCGCGGGCCGCCGGCAAAAGTGATTTCCAGTTCGCGCGATTGCAGGTGCAGCGTGATTTCGTCAGGTTGTTCCATCATGGATTACAGCGATCTGATCTTGTCCAACAACGCGGTTGTTGAGCGCTGGTGCAAAAAAGGGATACTGTGAACCGCACCTCCCCATTCTTGCACTTCCTTTGCACCGACGATTTTCTCGATCGACCAGTCGCCTCCCTTTGCCAATACGTCGGGGCGGCAGGCGAGGATCAGTTTTAATGGGGTGTCTTCGTCGAACATTACCACCAGACTGACCGATTCCAGCGCGGCAAGCACCATCATGCGGTCCTGTTCGCCGTTGATCGGGCGATCATCACCCTTGCCCTGCCGTTTCACCGAGGCATCGCTGTTCACACCTACGATAAGCGCGGCGCCAAGCGCGCGGGCCTGGGCAAGGTAAGTCACGTGTCCGCGATGCAGCACGTCGAAGCAGCCGTTGGTGAATACAACGGGCCGCGGCAATGCGGCAGTCCGTTCGGCAAGATTGCCGTCCGTGCAAATTTTGTTTTCGAATGCGGGAGCGGAATACATTCAATCCATATATTCAAAAAGTCTGACCACGCGGTGTACGCCTTGTGTGGTGCTGGCGACATCGGATGCTGCATCGGCCTCATCATGTTTGACCAGGCCCATCAAATATACCGTGCCATTTTCGGTAACGACTTTGATGTGGTCTGCGTAGAAGCGACTGTCGTTAACAAATCTCAGCTTCACGTTCGAGGTAATCAGCGCATCGTTGCTGCGCGACACCAGCGAGCTGGAGCTGGAAATCGCCAGCTCGTTGTATACAACTTGCACTTTATCGATGGCGGAGACGATACCCTCTATCTCCGTTTTGGTTTTCTCGTCCGGTACTTCTCCGCTGATCAACACGTCGTGATTGTAGCTTGTCACATTGACATGCATCACGCTTTTGAGTCGCTTGTCTATACTTTCAGCGGCCCCCGTTTCGATCGTCTGATCGTCAAAGATCGCGTCCTTGGTGCGGCGATCCTGTGCCAGCATCACGCCCGCGCCCACACCTGTTGCAACGACCGGAAAACAGCCCTGCAGCGTACCGGACAACAGTACGGACACCAGCAAGGCAACCAGCCTCACTGTCATTCACCCAATAGCAGATAGTCAATGATATCGCACAGGCAATGCAAGGTCAGCAAATGCACTTCTTGGATGCGCGCAGTAATTTGCGCATCCACGCAAATCAGCACATCGTCGGAACGCAGCAAGCGGGCCATTTCTCCGCCATCACGACCGGTCAGCGCGACCACGCGCATGTCGCGTTCGTGGGCCGCACGGATCGAAGCCACCACATTCGGGGAATTCCCGCTGGTGGAGATCGCCAGGAGGCTGTCACCGGGCAGGCCCAGAGCGCGCACCTGCTTGGAGAATACCTGGTTGTAGTCATAGTCGTTGGCGATCGATGTAAGCACCGAACTATCGGTAGTCAATGCGATGCACGCAAGACCGGGACGCTCCTTTTCAAAGCGGTTAAGAAGTTCCGCCGCAAAATGCTGGGCATCGGCTGCGGAACCTCCATTGCCGCAACACATGATCTTGCCGTCGTTGGTGACACAGTCGAAAAAAATCTGGGCGCTTCTTGCGATTGGCTGTGCCAGACCTTCCTTCACTTTCAGCTTGAGGTCGGCGCTGTCCTTGAAATGCTTGATGATGCGTTTATTGATGTCCATGTACCTGCCTCCAGAGATCCGTTTTCCGATGCACTATCAGAGTCATGCATGCCCGGCTATTCCAGTTGCCGACGACGAGACTGCGGATATTAACCGAATCATGCGTCGAACGCATTTTTGAGCCAATGCAATTGTTCTCCACGCGTATCGTCTAGCAGCACGGCATCGAAACGGCATTGCGGGACACGTGCAAGGCCTGCGAGATACTGCTGCGCAGTATGGATGATGCGTTTTTGCTTGTGTGCATCGATACTTGCCGCTGCTCCGCCATAGCCGGCATGTCGCCGCAGTCGGACTTCGACGAACACTACAATCGCTCCATCCTGCATGATCAAGTCTATCTCTCCAAAGCGACTGCGATAATTTTGCGTGATCAACTTCAAACCCTGTTGCTGCAGGTATTGCGCAGCAAGCTGCTCGGCCTCGGCGCCAAGGGGGGTCATGGAGTGTTGATCGCCTGGTTAGGGAATATTTGCGTTGTAGGGGGTGCGGGGGTGTCACCCGGCTGGGCTTGACCTTGTGCAAACACGGCTTGAATCGCCGTATGCTGGAAGGTGTGACCATTCAGCTGAATCTGGCCGGTCACGCCGTCCAGCGGCAGGGCGGTATGGATTCTGTCTGCAAGGATCAATTGAATCAGCCGGAAAGCGTCAATTCCCAGCGCGTATAGGCGTTCACTTTGTGCCGAAAGCGGCGGGTTGGCCCGCGGATAGACCATCACGGCAGGATGGTCGGGCTGCAACAGCCAGGGCATATCGACAAAGTGGATCCCGTTCAGGTCATAATTGGTAAGGGTGTTGTCGTTGCCTACAAATATCTGCGAGGTCGCGTAGATCGGCAATTTGTTCGGAAGGTAAGGACGGATCAGACGCGCCTTCGCGGCGTCGACCGCAAGAAATACCATCGAGTCGGTTATGTTTGAGATGTCCGCAAACGCCGATGTATCGTCGTTGTATTCGATCTCGCGCAGTATGCCTCTGTCCTGACCGGACCATTCCTCCTCAAATGCGGATTGCAGACGCTGGGATACCGGCGTGTGCGTGGTGATGATGATGGCCTGGTGCAGGTTCTGCAGTTTTGCCAGTTGTGCCACTTGCCTTGCCTCCGCTTCTACTGCCAGGCCAAAAAAATACAACTTTTGTGCAAATTGGCCTTCGACGGTATTCAAAGCCAATGTCGGTACAGGGATATCCGGTTGTGCCGCCAGCGCGGCCACGCCGTTGCGGGTCAGCGGACCTACCACCGCTTTTGCGCCGTTGGCGATGGCTTGGCGATAAGCGGTAACGACGCTGTTGTTCTCGTCAAAATCACTATATACCCGTATTGGCAATATCAGCCGTTTGGGATTGACCGCCGCCATAAAACCCTGCTGCACATCATTGGCCGCGGAGCCAAATATCGGTGAATGTAGCGGCAGCAACAGCGCGATATGCGGAAAAGGCGTCACAGTGGGGAGCACGGGTGGCGGAGGAACGGCCTCGCTTGGCATAATGGCTGAGGGTGCTTCGCCTGGTGGTGCCGGAGGCGCGGGCACTTCACCGCCAACCGGAGGGGCCGCGGGCTGTATCGCCTCTTCTGCAGCAGGAGCGGGTTTCTCGATTTCCGGTTTGAGCGGCACGGTGCAAGCGTATAGTGCGAACAAGGTCAGGAATAAGGGGATTACACGTTGCATAGCGAAAATCCGCAAAAGTTGGAACCGGCATTATATGTAGTTGCCACCCCGATAGGAAATCTGCGTGACATTACCCTGCGCGCGCTGGAAGTCCTGGCGGCCGCAGATGTGATTGCTGCCGAGGATACACGCAACACCGCCCAGTTGTTGTCCCGACACGGTATCACCGCGAACAGGCTGATTGCGCTACATCAGCACAACGAAAGGGGTGCTGCCGACAAAGTGATTGCGCGATTGCAATCCGGACAAAGCGTAGCGTTTGTCAGTGATGCGGGAACGCCCTCTGTCAGTGACCCCGGTGCGTTGCTGGTGCAAGCGGTTCGGACGGCAGGCTTGCGCGTTATTCCCATCCCCGGGGCGAACGCCGCCATGGCGGCCCTGTCTGCGGCCGGTTTGAGCGAACCGCATTTTTTGTTCTATGGGTTCTTGCCTAACAAGTCCGCTGCCCGGCGCGCGGCGCTTCAAGCTTTGATCGGCTACCCCTGCACGCTGGTTTTTTACGAAGCGCCGCATCGAATCGTCGAATGCGTTGCAGATCTGTGCGCCGTACTGGGAGGGGAAAGGCAGATTGTGCTGGCGCGCGAAATCACCAAGCAGTTCGAGACGATACATGTCTGCGCACTGCGCGATGCCGAAGCTTGGCTGCAATCCGACAGCAACCAGCAGCGCGGTGAATTCGTCGTTCTGGTATCCGGCGCTTCCCCGCAACCAGGGCTGTCCATGGAGACTCTCAATACGCTGTCCCAGTTGCTTGATGAACTACCGCTCAAGCAGGCGGTGCGTCTCGCCGCAAAGATCACGGGGGCGAGCCGAAACGAACTTTACCAGCACGCGTTGCAAATCAAAAACCCTGCATGATTTAAGGTAATCGACACATCCTGTTTTACTTTCAAACAATCGTTTGATACAGTGGTTCGGCGATTCGGGATTCTCGTCATTCCGCGTAGACAAGAACACCGCGCACATTGGACGAGCGTGTAGCGGAATTCGCCTGAACGCCCGTGCTTCGCACTTTTGTGAATGCGATGATAGATCTGCCTTTGGCGGGCATCGCTTTGCGCCGGCAATTGGCCAAGCCGATAAAGGAACGTGAATTTGCCGCCCTTTTCCGCCAGCACACTGCTCGCCCGCGAGGATGAATTACATTTAAAAATCTTATAGAGATGCCCAACATGACGACTCCAATCAAGCCCATCCTTATTTCTTTCTTATTGATGACCGCTGCACTGGCTGGTTGCGGCGGCAGCGATAAATCAGCAGGCCCCGGTGCCGGCATGGCTTTGCCCCCGCCCGAGGTAGAGGTAATAACCGTCGTTCCGGGCAAGGCTACGCTCACCCAGGATCTGCCCGGGCGTCTCGAGGCATACCGCACCGCACAGGTGCGCGCGCGGGTCGAGGGAGTGATCGAGAAAAGGTTGTTTCATGAAGGCAGCGATGTGAAAGCGGGCGATTCGCTTTTTCAGATCGACGCGCGCATCTATAAGGCCGCAGCCGCAGCCGCCAAGGAAGATCTGGCGGTCGCGCGCCAAAACGTAGAAAGATACAAGCCATTGCTGGAGATCAATGCAATCAGCAAGCAGGAATATGACCTTGCCGTGGCCAAAGTCAAGCAGGCCGAAGATGCTTCGACGCGCGCCAATGAAGATCTGTCGTACACCACCGTTCCCGCATCCATTTCAGGCCGCATAGGCCGTGCTCTGGTCACCGAGGGGGCGCTGGTCGGCAAGGGGGAGGCGACGCTGTTGGCGACCATCGAGCAGATCGATCCCATCTATGTCAACTTCACGGAATCCGGATCCGATCTGTTGCGCCTGAAGCAGGCGATCAAGTCAGGCAAACTCAAACGGTCCGCATCCGCCAAGGTGGAATTGCTGCAGGAAGACGGAAGTGTTTATCCGCTGCCCGGCAGAATCTTTTTTACGGATTTGGCCGTTGATCCGGGCACGGGATCGGTTTCCCTGCGTGCAGAATTCCCCAATCCCAAGCACGAATTGCTGCCCGGCATGTTCGTGCGCGTCCGTTTTCCGGAAGCGCTTGCTGAAAACGTCATCCGCATCCCCCAGCGCGCGGTACAAATCGGACCGCAGGGCCAGTTTGTAATGTTGGTGGGTGCCGAGGACAAGGTCATTCCTACACCGGTAAGAGTCGGGGACATGGCCAACGAAGATTTTATCATTGAAGAAGGCCTCAAAGAAGGCGAGCGAGTCATCGTGAACGGTTTGCAAAAAGCGCGACCCGGTTCTGCAGTAAAACCGCTGCCGCTGTCCGAGGACAAATCGTCCCCGGCATCCGCCAACGCCAAACCGTAAGGCTTTCACATGTTTGCGAAATTCTTCATCGACCGTCCGATCTTCGCTTGGGTTATCGCGCTGATCATTTTGCTGGGAGGCACCTTGGCATTGAAAAATTTGCCGGTTTCCCAATACCCGTCGGTTGCGCCTCCCGCATTGTCCATTACCGTCAATTATCCGGGAGCATCGGCACAGGTCGTCGAAGAAACGGCGATCGCGCTGCTGGAGCAGGAAATGAACGGCATAGAACACTTGCTCTATATGGAATCGTCATCAGAACTGGGGACCGGAAGCATCACGTTGACGTTTGAAGCGGGATCGAATCTTGATCTGGCCTCGGTCGAAGCGCAGAATCGCGTCAAGCGCGCGGAAGTGCGTTTGCCCGACGAGGTACGCCGCCTGGGCATCACCGTGACCAAATCGGCGCGCAATTACGTGATGTTCGTTGCTCTGTTTTCTCCGGACAAGAGTCTCAACGATGTCGCGCTGGGCAGCTTTGCCACCGCCAATGTGCTTGACAGTATCCAGCGTGTGCCGGGGGTCGGCGAAGCGTTGCTGTTCGGTACCGAATATTCGATGCGATTGTGGCTGAAGATGGATAAGCTGCACAGCTACAGTATTTCTCCGGCGGATGTGGCCAACGCAGTGCGTGCGCAAAATTCTGAACTGGCCACCGGCGAACTCGGGCAATTGCCGTCGGCGCCAGGCCAGCAACTGAATGCAGTCATCGTCACCAAAAGCAGATTGTCCACGCCAGAGGAATTCGGCAACGTCATCGTGCGCACAAATCCAGACGGCTCCACGCTTCGGGTAAAAGACGTGGCGCGCGTGGAACTCGGCGCACAGGACTACAACAGGGCGGCACGCATCGACGGGCAACCGACCGCCGCGATCGCAATTCGTTTGACGCCCGGCGCAAATGCGCTGGAAACGGTAAAAAGCGTCAAGGCCAAGATGACGGAACTGTCCAGGTTTTTCCCCAAGAGCATCAGCTGGGCAGTGCCCTACGACACTTCCAAGTTCATCGATATTTCCATCAGGGAAATTTTGAAGAGCCTGACCGAGGCATTGCTTCTGGTGGTGCTGGTGATGTACCTGTTCCTGGGGAATTGGCGCGCGACTTTGATCCCGGCCATCGTCATTCCGATCGCACTGGTCGGCGCATTGGTCGGATTGTATTTGCTCGGTTTTTCGATCAATGTGCTGACACTGTTCGCGATGGTATTGGCGATCGGTATCGTGGTGGACGATGCCATTGTGGTGGTGGAAAACGTCGAGCGCATCATGACCTCGGAAGGATTGTCACCGCGCGATGCTACGCGCAAGGCGATGGACCAGCTCGTGGCCGCGATCATTGCGATCTCCCTGGTGCTCATGGCGGTGTTTATACCGATGGCGTTCTTCCCGGGGTCCACGGGCGCGATCTACCGCCAGTTTGCCGTTACGCTGGTGCTGACCATGATGTTCTCGGCGTTGATGGCGTTTACGCTTACACCGGCACTTTGCGCGAGCTTGCTCAAGCACTCACCCGGCAAGGCGCTCTTGCCGACGAAAGGACCGCTCGGCTGGTTCAACCGGGTTTTTGCGCGTACCACAACGAATTACACATCCGCCGTTGGCAGGATCGTAAAGAAGGCCTCACGCTATTTGCTGGTCTATGCGGCAATATTTATCGCGATGGGATGGTTGTTCAGCAAACTGCCCGGCAGCTTCTTGCCGGCAGAGGATCAGGGATATTTCATCAACGTCGTCCAGCTTCCCCCGGGTGCAACGCAAGGGCGCACTCTCGACGTGTTGTCGCGCGTGGAAAACTATTACCTCGGGCAAAAGGAAGTTGAACATGTGATCGGCGTGGCGGGGTTCTCATTCGTGGGGCGCGGACAGAATGTAGGAATCGTATTTGTAACCCTCAAACCCTGGGATGAACGAAAAGCGGAAGGCAGTTCCTCGGTCGCGCTGGTGCGCAAAGCCAACATGGCGTTGTTCATGATCAAGCAGGCGATGATCTTTGCCGTCAATCCGCCGCCCATCCCGGAGTTGGCGGCACTGGGCGGCTTCGATTTTCGCCTGCAGGACCGCGGCGGGGTAGGCCGTGAAAAGTTACTGGAAGCGCGCAATATGGCATTGGGCATGGCAGCGCAAAACCCGGTGCTGGCGGGAGTGCGGCCCGAAGGCCAGGAAGCAAGCCCGCAACTTCTGCTTGATATCGACCGGTTGAAGGCAGAAACCCTGGGTGTTTCCATCGCGGATCTCAATGACACGTTGCAATCCACGTTGGGGGTTTCCTATATCAACGATTTCACGCGACAGGGACGCACGCTGCGCGTGCAAATGCAGGCAGAACCCGGCACACGGCGCACTCCCCGAGATATTCTGCGGCTGTCGATACGCAATGACAAAGGCGACATGGTTCCGCTATCGGAACTTGCAAAAGCGCACTGGACGGCGGGATCGCCCAAACTGGACCGGTACAACGGATTGTCCGCCATGAAGATCGCGGGCGGGCCGGCTCCGGGGCATAGCAGCGGAGAGGCCGCTGCAGCAATGGAGCAGATTGCGCTTAAACTGCCGCAGGGTATCGGTTATGAATGGTCGGGCACTTCATTTGAAGAGCGGCAATCCGGAACACAAGCGCCCATGTTGTTCGCCCTTTCGTTAATCATTGTGTTCCTGTGCCTCGCTGCGTTGTATGAAAGCTGGTCGATCCCGTTTGCGGTGCTGCTGGTCGTGCCACTGGGCGTATTCGGCTCGGTGCTGGCAGTCACGATGCGCGGCCTGCCGGATGATGTCTATTTTAAAGTGGGCCTGATCGCGATCATCGGCTTGTCATCCAAGAACGCCATCCTGATCATCGAATTCGCGCGCAGACTGCAGGATGGGGGCATGAGTGCGATCGAAGCCACGCTGGAAGCATGCCGACTGCGTTTCCGGCCGATCCTGATGACGTCGATCGCATTCATCGCGGGGGTATCGCCATTGGCATTCTCTGTCGGGGCGGGAGCGCAAAGCCGCCATGCGATCGGAACCGGCGTGATGGGCGGAATGACGGCCGTGACCTTGCTGGCGGTATTTCTGGTGCCCGTGTTTTTCGTGGTGGTACGACGCATCTTTCCGGGACATGCGCGGACTGCCGAGGTGCATGGGGAGGGCCGCCATGATTAGTCAATACAAATTATCGGTACTGATGGTTCTGTTGGCCATGCTGGAAGGGTGTTCCCAGATGCCGAAATACGAGCGTCCAAGCCCGCCGGTCCCGGTTGAATGGCCGGACAGTGTGAAGCTGAAAACCTCGACAGAGCTTATGCCCGCCGACTGGCGGCAGTATTTTACCGACCCGCGATTGCAGGCATTGATCGCTGTCGCGCTGGAAGACAACCGGGATCTGCGCATCGCCACCGCGCGCATCGCCGAAGCACGCGCGCAATACGGCATTCAGTCCGCCGATCGCCTGCCCAATATCAATGTGGTAGGCTCGCACACTGCCTCAAAGACGCCGGCCAGCGCTTTGGGCTCCACGACCGATCTGAACGTTCAGCGTTTCGACGCGAACTTGACCCTGGTGTCATACGAACTGGATTTCTGGGGTCGCGTCAGCAGCCTGAGTGCGTCTGCCAAGGCGAGTTATTTCGCCACAGAATCCGCGCAACAGGCGTTTCGGTTGTCTCTGATCGCCGATGTGGCGAATGCCTACCTGACGCTGCTGGAATTGGAGGAACGGACCCAACTTGCAGACGACACCGTCAAAACACGCGCCGAATCAAGAAATTTGTTATTGCGCCGCCGGGAGGTCGGTTTGACCAGCGATACGGACTATTTGCAGGCTGAAGGCGCGTATCAGGGCGCGCTGGGTGCGCTGGCGGATCTGCAACAACAGCGGGCCGCCGCTGAAAATTACCTCAACCTTCTGTTGGGGAAACCGATGTCGGAGATCAAAGATTTGCCTGCTGGCCGCAGCCTCCGCGAACAAATTATCAGCTCGGACAAGTTTGCAGGATTGCCCGCAGAGGTGCTGCTACGCCGCCCCGACGTGATTGCCGCCGAGCAGCAATTGATCGCGGCGAATGCCGATATCGGCGCCGCACGGGCCGCATTTTTTCCGAACATCTCGTTGACCGGCACTTTGGGTACTGCCAGCGGCAGCTTGTCCGGGCTGTTTAAATCGGGCAATGGGGCATGGAGTTATCAGCCCTCCATCATATTCCCGCTGTTCGATGCAGGGCGAAATTCCGCCAACCTGGATCTGGCCAATGCACGCAAGGTGGTCGCCGTTGCAGAGTATGAAAAGACCATACAGCAGGCGTTCCGCGAGGTCGCGGACCTGCTGAGCGCTCGCGACAAACTCGCGGCACAACTTGACGCCATTCAAGCCAATGCCGAAGCCCAGAGACAACTGCTGCGCCTGGAAGAGGCGCGCTATCAGGCGGGTGTCGTCAGTCATCTTGAGGTTCTGGATGCACAACGCGCAGCCTTTGTCACCTCGGATAGGGAAATACAGGTGCGGCGTCTGGAGCTGAGTGCGGCAACGCAGCTGTACAAGGCATTGGCCGGCGAAGCCAACGATTCAGGGGAAGTCACCAGGCAGGAGGGCACCAACAAATGATGAGCGAAATGGAAATCAAGACCGCGAGCGAGCAAACCCGCAAACGACTGCTCGATGCGGCGCGCGAGGTGTTTTCGCAACACAGTTTTCATGGCGCGACAGTCAGGGAAATCTGCCGTCTCGCGGATGCAAACGTTGCGGCGGTGAATTATCATTTCGGCAGCAAGGATGGATTGCTTGCCGAAGCGTTGAACTTTGCGCCGCTCGCCGCTTTGCAGAAAGCCAATGCCCTGGCTTCCGCATGCCCGAAGACACGTTTGCGCCTGTTCCTGCGTGATTTCATGCTGATGCTGCTGGACGAAAAGAATCCGTCCTCGCAATGCAGGATCATGGTGCGCGAACTGGCCGATCCCACCCCGGCCCTGGACAAGATCGTGCGCGAGGCGATCG
>Ga0335085_10001695_pt1 | contig 44784 bp, 41 predicted proteins | sample Lox_Sample_45_FD_206712 | JGI IMG/M metagenome (GOLD analysis project Ga0335085, IMG submission 206712) | Soil microbial communities from Loxahatchee National Wildlife Refuge, Florida, United States - Lox_Sample_4.5 | ecosystem: Environmental > Terrestrial > Soil > Wetlands | place: USA...
CGTTGACCTTCACGCCCTCGGTGCCTTCCGGCACCAGGATTCGGCCGATGCGGCCCTCGTCGACGGCTTCGAATTCCATCGTGGCCTTGTCGGTTTCGATCTCGGCCAGGATGTCGCCCGAATGGACCTCGTCGCCTTCCTTGACCAGCCATTTGGCGAGCTTGCCCTCCTCCATGGTGGGCGAAAGCGCAGGCATCAGGATTTGCGTGGACATCTCTGCTCTTTCAATTCTGTCCCGGACAAGCGCCCCGTGCGTGGCTGCTGCCGTCCGCGGCGATGTAATCGGAAAAATCCGGCTTGGAACTCAGCGAAACCGGCAGGTCCTGAGCCATGATGCCGCTCATTGCCGCGCCGATCGCCCGCGACTGCGCCGAGCGCGGAGAACCGCCCGCCATCTCGCGATAATACCACACGGCGTTTGCCTTGCTCTTCAGACTCGCAAGCGTGCCGTCCAGACTTTCAGCTGCAACGATATCCCCATTCACCTTGATCGAACCATCGGCCATCACCGAAACGTAGATGACACCGGGGCAGTTCATCGTGGTTGCCTTCGAACAAGCCGTCACGGCCAGCGCCAGACCTGCAGCCGAGGCGATGACGATTGTCTGTCGAGCGGCACTCACGCAAGCACGTCCGCGTAGAGCTCGGCGGCATCGGGTTCCGGGCTTTCGATGGCGTATTCCGCCGCGGTGTTCACCGTGAGGCGGATTTCCTTGTCGATCGCCTTTAGGTCTTCTTCCTTGAGAAGCCCGCGCGAAACCAGTTTGTGGCCGAACTGGTCGATGGGGTCGCGCTTCTCGCGCACCGACTGAACCTCTTCGCGCGTGCGATACTTCGCCGGATCGCTCATCGAGTGGCCCCGATAGCGGTAGGTCTTCATCTCCAGGATGATCGGGCCGTTGCCGGCGCGACACCAATCCACCGCCTTCCTTCCCGCGGTATAGACTGCTTCCACGTCCATGCCGTCCACTTCTTCGCCCGGCACGTTGAACGACACGCCGCGCTTGTAGAGGCTCGTCTCGGAGCTGGAGCGCTGGATGGACGTGCCCATGGCGTACTGGTTGTTCTCGACGATATAGACGACCGGCAGCATCCACAGCTTGGCCATGTTGAAGCTCTCGTAGACCTGGCCCTGGTTGGCGGCGCCGTCTCCGAAATAGGTCAGCGTCACGGCCCCGTTTCCGAGGTACTTGGCGGCGAACGCCAGCCCCGTTCCCAACGGTACTTGGGCGCCCACGATGCCGTGCCCGCCGTAGAAATGCTGCTCGCGAGAGAACATGTGCATCGAGCCGCCCTTGCCCTTGGAGTAGCCGATGGCGCGCCCAGTCAGCTCACCCATGACGCCCTTGGGATCCATACCGCAGGCCAGCATGTGGCCATGGTCGCGGTAGGCCGTGATGACTTGGTCGCCTGGCTTCAAGTTGGCTTGCATGCCTACCACCACCGCTTCCTGACCGATATAAAGGTGGCAGAACCCGCCGATCAGCCCCATGCCATAGAGCTGTCCCGCTTTTTCCTCGAAGCGGCGGATCAGCAGCATGTCGGAATAGAACTTCTTGAGAATGCCGGGGGCTGTGGTGTTTACGTCGTCTACAACGGCGGGATCACTCATGAGGAAATCCATGTCGCATCGGCCGCGTCGCGCGGCACGGCCCGGGGTTGTGGCAAGCATAACCGGCTTTTGCAAGCGTTCGTGACGCTTTGCCGGGCCGCAGCTGGAAAAGCTCTACTGCTTGTTGCGGGGGATGGCGACCTGGCCCGGCGCACCGTCCATCAATTTGGTGCGGGCCAACTCTTCCACAAGGTCCGGATCGCCGGCTTTGAGCAGATCGATGCGATGCTCCAGGCGCTGACGGCGGTCGGTCACCTGGGCAAGTTGCTCGTCCGCTTGACCCATCCGGGTCTGGACCGTGGCCAAGGCCATGTAGCCGCGTTCGCCGTAGATCGCGTAGTAGCCGAAGTAGGACACCACTGCGGCGCTCACCGCCGGCAGCACCATCCAGCCAAAAATGCGCACGACGCTACGTCTGACTCGCATGTATGGGAACGAATCACTATCGAGTCCTGGCGTCAAGCAGAGATTGGTTAAGCTGACAATCGAGGCCGTTAACGGATGTTGTTGATGTGCACGCCGGAACATACCGGAGCGCTCCGAACGGGCGGCCGCCGCAAGTCCCTGGAGACTGTCTCGCAACGACTTGCACCGGCCAAGAAACGAGAAGGCCGCCTTACGGCGGCCTTCTTCGAACCCAAGCGGAAGTGTGTCCCCTCATCCCTTCTTCAGCACGCCCTTGCCCGTGAAGACGGCCTGATCGCCCAACTGTTGCTCGATGCGCAAGAGCTGATTGTACTTGGCGATGCGGTCGGACCGGCACATCGAGCCGGTTTTAATCTGGCCGCAGCCGGTCGCGACCGCAAGGTCGGCGATGGTGGAATCCTCGGTCTCGCCCGAGCGGTGGCTCATGACGGCGGTGTAGGAAGCGCGGTGAGCCATCTCGACAGCTTCGAGCGTTTCGGTCAGCGAGCCGATCTGGTTCACCTTGATGAGGATCGAATTGGCGACATGGCTGTCGATGCCTCGCTTCAGGCGTTCGGTGTTGGTGACGAAAACGTCGTCGCCCACGAGCTGGATCTTGCCACCGAGCACCGACGTGATTTCGGCCCAGCCCTCCCAGTCGTCCTCGGCCATGCCGTCTTCGATCGAATAGATCGGATATTTGGCAACGAGGTCGGCGTAGACTTTCACCATTTCCTTCGGCGTCAGCACCTTGCCCTCGCCCTTCAGCTCGTACTTCTTCGTTTCCTTGTTGAAGAATTCGCTCGAAGCCGGATCGAGGGCGATGTAGACGTCTTCGCCGGGCCGGTAGCCGGCCTTTTCGATCGCCTTGACGATGAACGACAGAGCCTCATCGGGGTTCTTCAGGTTGGGGGCGAATCCGCCTTCGTCGCCGACGTTGGTGTTGTGGCCGGCATCGTGTAGCAGCTTCTTCAGCGTGTGGAACACCTCCGCACCCGCACGGATGCATTCCTTGAAGCTCGCCGAGCCCGAAGGCGAAATCATGAACTCCTGGAAGTCGATAGGATTGTCGGCGTGCACGCCGCCGTTGATGATGTTCATCATCGGCACCGGCAGGACGTTGGCCTTGGCACCGCCGACATAGCGGTAGAGCGGCAGGTTGGCCGCTTCGGCCGCGGCCTTGGCCGTCGCCAGCGAAATGCCGAGGATCGCGTTGGCGCCGAGCCGGCCCTTGTTGGGCGTGCCGTCGAGCGCGATCATGGCGCGGTCAAGGCGGACCTGATCTTCGGCTTCCATACCGCACAAGGCATCGAACAGCTCACCGTTGACCGCGGCGACCGCCTTTTCGACGCCCTTGCCGCCGTAGCGATTCTTGTCGCCGTCGCGCAACTCGACCGCTTCGTGCGCGCCCGTGGAAGCCCCCGACGGCACCGCCGCGCGTCCGAACGAGCCGTCCTCCAGGCGGACGTCCACTTCCACGGTCGGATTGCCGCGGCTGTCCAGAATCTCACGGCCTTCGATGTCGATGATCGCCGTCATTTGCCCTAGTCCTTTGTCGGAATTTCGCGCCCCGTTTAGGCGAACGCAGTGGCAGCATCAAGCGCGACGGAGTGGGTCAAATTCGACGTTTAAGGGAACATCGAGGGGGCCCCTCACAAATCGAAAAAGGACAGCATCTCCATGACCTTGCATCGCGCTCTTGTTGCCGCATGTGCAGTTTTCATGATGACGGCAGTCTCATCTGCCGCAGATGCCCCGCCGCCTCCCGCCTGTCCGGCGCACCAGGGTGGCTGGGGACTCATGGGCGCGCTCTCCCCCGAGCAGCGCATGATGCGCTTCGAACTCGCCCGTCAGGCGACCGCAAACATGACAGACGATCAACGCCGGGCGTGGCGTCAGGCGGACCGCGAGAAGCTCCAGGCCATGTCGGCAGCCGATCGGCAGAAATACCTGGCCGACCTCACCGCCCAATGGAATGCCCTGCCCGCCGATCGCAAGGCGGAGATCCAGAAGATGGCAGATCAGTTCCGCGGCAACCATCCCCGTCTGGCGGGCTGCAACTAACCCGTCCGTCCGAATCCCTGTAAACGTCAGTCAGTGTATTGGTTTCGTCGTTCGCCAAATGACCGATATCGGTGATGTTGCGAATTTCGGAATCAGGACACTGGCGTTACCCGCGCGCCCCGCGCGGGGCCGTTCGGCGGAGAGAATGCGATGCTGGCCTCACCTGTGACCTTGTCGACCGCGCTCGTCACCATCCTGGCGATCGTTCTGTATTTCTTCATGGGCATGAAGGTCGGGCAGCTGCGGGAGAAGCACAAAGTCAAGGCGCCCGCCACGACGGGCGCGCCGGAATTCGAACGCGCCTTCCGCGTGCAGATGAACACGCTGGAGCACCTGCCGGTGTTCTTCCCGCTGCTGTGGCTAACAGCGATCTATTTCTCGCTTTGGCCCTGGGCAGCTCCGGCGCTGGGCGTGGTATGGGTGATCGGGCGGGCCATGTACATGGACGCCTATCTGAAGGACCCCGAAAAGCGCGGTCCGGGCTTCGGGGTCAGTGCCTTGGCGGAGGTTCTGCTTCTACTGCTGGCGCTGATCGGCGTAATCAACACTTGGCTGTTCATGACCTGACGCGCCGACGGGCGAACAGCATCAGGACAAGCGGCAGGATCAGCCACGCGGTGACGGGCTCCGGAACGGGATCGAACGCCACCGGATCGAACTCGAGCCAGCCCCGGTCCCAGGTTGCGAGGATGCGATCGCCGTCGTCGATCGCCACGAACCGCACCGACGCAGCGTCGCTGCCGATCAGATTCCACGAGGCAGGCAGCAGCCCGTAGGGCACCGGCGGCAGCGCGAATGGCCCGCCCGCTTGGGCCAGGAATGCAGGCGACAGCGGCTGGTTCGCGTTCGACACGCCGTTGCCGTCGATGCCGAGAAAGAAATTGCGGTCGTTGCCGTCGACGATGGCGTAGGGCGCATCAATCGCGCAGCACAGGAAATGGTCGGTGAGCCAAAGATAGGACGTGTGGATGTCGTCGGCCGTATCGTCCACGGAGCCGAACCAGTAGCCGTCGGCGTTCGTCGCCGTGGTCCACGTGAATGCGTCGCCGGACAGATCGACGCCGAGCAGCGCGCCGTAGAACCGCCGGAAATCGGCATTGGCGGGCCCTGGCGAACCGGGCGCGGTGCCATGAGCGGAGACATAACAGTCGACGCCGGGCGTACAGGCGCGCACGTGATAGGTGAGCGCCGGCATGGCATGTGCCGAAACTACCACCAGGACAGCAGTAACGATGACGGCAATCCCCTTCATCGAACCCCCAAGAATCCAGATTGTTCGGAAGTCATACTATGAATGCGCGTGCCCGCACAGCAAGAGCCGGACACGTGCCATGCTGCTACAACCGTGGAACGATGCGCTACGCCAGCGGAAACAAACGCGCGTCACTTCCGCTTCTTGGCAATGGCGTCGATCGCCACCAACTCTTCGATCAGGGCGGGGAAGTCCCTCAGGCGGAGCATGTTCGGACCGTCGGACGGCGCACGGTCTGGATCCTGATGCACCTCCAGGAACACGGCGGCCACTCCCACGGCCACCGCCGCGCGCGCCAGCACCGGCACCATCTCGCGATCGCCGCCGGTGGAGTCGCCCTGGGCCGCCGGCTTCTGCACCGAATGCGTGGCATCGAACACCACCGGCACGCCCATCCCGGCCATGATCGGCAATGCGCGCATGTCACTGACAAGCGTGTTGTAGCCGAAGCTGACGCCGCGCTCGCAGGCCAGCACGTTCGGGTTGCCCGCGCCGGTCACCTTGGCGATGACGTTCTTCATGTCCCACGGCGCCAGGAACTGACCCTTCTTGATGTTGATGACGCGACGGGTACGCGCGGCGGCGACCAATAGGTCGGTCTGGCGGCAGAGGAAGGCCGGAATCTGCAGCACGTCCACCGCCTCGGCCACGGGCGCGCACTGGTCGGGCTCATGCACGTCAGTCAGGACCGGCAGGCCCAGCTCGGAGCGGATGTCGGCGAAGATCGGCAGCGCCAGCTCCAGGCCCATGCCGCGCGCGGTGTTCGCCGAGGTGCGGTTGGCCTTGTCGAAGCTCGTCTTGTAGATCAATCCGACGCCGGCCCTATCGCAGATCTCGGCAAGCGCCGAAGCCATCTCGAACGCATGCATCCGGCTTTCGAGCTGACAGGGGCCGGCAATCACCGAGAGCTTCCTGGCATTACCGATTTCGACGGAACCGACCTTTACGGTCGCATTGGGGGGCACAGCGGTCATGGGGGGAATATAGGCCCGGCGAGGGCTTGCACAAACCCTCCCCCTCGCTCAAGGGGGTGAAAGCTCACTTCAAGAGATATGCGATCGAGGAGAACGGCGAGATGATGGGCGCCAGGATCGTCATGATCGACCAGTAGGTCGAGCGGCTGACGCGGATGACGTCGCCGGGCTGGATGCGGGTGGTTTCGTCGGCCGCAACCTCATGCTCCTTGGCTTCGCCCTGATGGCGAACCCAGATGGTGGATTCCACTGCTCGGTCGGTGTAGCCGCCCGCCAGCGCAATTGCGTTCGGCGCACTCATGGCGTTGATATAGGCATACTCGCCGGGCTTGGCGACCTCGCCGATGATGTAGAACGGCCGGTAGTTCGTGATCTCGACCGACACGCGCGGATTGATAAGAAAGCCGCCCGCGACGAAGGCCTCGGTAATCCGACTTTCGAGGCCGAAGGTGGTGATCCCCGCCGCCGAAATCTGGCCGACCAGCGGCAGTCGCACGAAGCCCTGCCCGTCGACCGTGAAATCGCCGGAAAGGTCGGGCTCGTTGAAGACGATAAGATGCACCTTGTCGCCCGTGCCCAGGATATATGGGCCGCCCTCCGATCCGCGCAGGCCCATGACCGTGATCTGCTCGATGGGTTTGGGCTGATCCATCGTGGCGTAGCGCGGCCGCTCGGGCGCGGCGGGCGCCTCGTCCTGGTCGACCGTTACGCGCGTTGTCGGCGCGGCGACCGGCGGAGCGCCGGCTGCGGTCACGTCTTCTTCGGGCGCGGGCGGGATCATGGTGGCGTAGCGCGGTTGCTCGGCCAGCGCAGGCTCGCCCTGGATGCGCACGGGCCCCTGGTATTGCTGGCTCTGCGAGGCGCTCAGCCTCAGCGACGGCGCGGAAGCGGTCGTGGAAGCCGCCTGGCCCCACGATCCCAATGCAAGCGCCGTCACGGCGGCAAAGCCGAAAAGCACGGATTTCCAGCCCATGCGCGAATTTTACCGGCCGAGGCGTTTACGAAGGGCTAAGGAACGCACAACCCGCGGGCGGCGAAAAACCGAAGAAGTCGGCGGCCCCTCCGCGAAGAGCCGCCGTTCGCGTGTCTCGATCTACTGGGCCAGCCAATAGCTCATCTGCGGGTTCGGCCGCTGGATGAAGCACTGCCGATTCAGATGGTACTTCTTGATGACTGCGAGTGCCTGGTTGGCCGCGGCCTGATCCGGTCCAAAATCAAGCAGGCCATGCGGACCTTGCACGATCCGCCAGGAGCCGCCGATCTTGGCAACCGCCGTCGCAATAGGATCACTGCCCACGCAATCCTGGTTGGGCATCTGGCTGTTCGGCACGTGGCCGCCGGACTTCCAGTACATCATCGAGGGGTTGGGCCGCTTGACAAAGCACTGCTGGTCGAAGCCCTCGCCGATGATCACGCTGGCGGCGCGATCGGCCGACGGTTTGTCGGAGCCGAAATCGAGCAAGTACGTCGAGCCGGCGACGACTTTCCAACCGCCAGCGATGTGTGCCACCGCCACCGTTGAGGGACTGATCGGGATGCAGTCCTCAGGGCCCATCAGCGGCAATATCGGCATGGGCGTGGGCGCGGCCGGCGGCCAATGCGGTTGAAACGGAAGCGGCAGGAGCGGCATGGACGGCATGGGCATCGGAACCGGGAAGAATTGAACCTTGTGGAATTTTCCCCGAATCTCGTAGTCCGTGCGCCCCGAATTGTCCGTGAACTCTGTCAGCGCCTGGACGCCGAGATCGCCGCCTGGCGAAGTGCGCAGGATCACAATCGTGTGGGCGAATCCAGGGTCGAAAGACGCCGTAATGATGCGAACTTCGTGCTGATTGAACGTATCGACATACGCGTGACCGGGCACGGCACCCCAGTCGCAATCGGTCGGGTAGCATCGGGCGAAGACCTGAACGGTCACCTGCCCCGGCCCGGCTGGATGAACGACGATGCGGGTGATGTCATTGCTCGACGGGTCCGCATTTGCCCAGTTGCCAAAGAAGTCATGCGTATCGGCACACGCCGCACCGGCGAACAGACCAACGCTGAGCAACCCGGCAGCAATGGCGCCGCCGAAGGATTTTTGCATCATAAGGAACCTCCCCTGTGGCGCGCCCCTCGGCGCCCGCGTGAACCTAGGACATTTCGCGCATGTGCACGGCGAGTGTGTCGCAGGCGCACGCACACGCGGATCAGGGCACGAGCCCCCCGCTGAACGTGGTGATGCTTTGCGGCGGAAGCTCTGCCGTAAAACCGTGGGGACCTGCGCCGTGCACCGGCACGGACGCCAAGTCCTGCGTGGCCGACGTCACATGGGCCTCGACGTCTCGAACGCTGCGTGCGCCGAAGCCGTAATGGACGCTGATTGGCCGGACGCGCGAATCCATCGGATTGACCGCCACAATGGCGAAGCTCTTGCCGTCGCTGCTGACGAAACCGGTGTGCTCGTAGTTCGGCCCTTCGATGTCCATCAGCTTCCAGCCCGGACGCGCGAAGCGGCTGTAATTGGCGATCGCCCAGAGCCGTTTCGGGACCACCAGCCTGCCTTCCGACTGATCGGACGGCGACAGCACGCCCATGCTGCCGATCTGTTGCTGCGGCTGCTTGGGGAAGGGATAGGTCTTGAAGATGGCGAAGCAGTAGATCCAGGCAGATGCGCGCGCCTGGGTCATGTCGAGGTGGATGTAGCGTGCGATCTTGAGCGCCGCGTTTATCGACGGATCGTCTTCCTGTCGTGGTTGCATCAGGCTCATCTCGCTCATCCACACCGGCTTGCCGGTCTCTTCCCACGCCTGACGGAACTTGTCCCGGCCTGGATCGACGAAAGGATCGGCGCTTTTCGGGATCTCGTAGGAATGCGAGGCCAGGACTTCGGCGAATTCGGCGGTCGCCGGGTCACTAAGCGATGGCATCAAGTGCTCCCATGCCCCGGTCCAGTTGGTGCCTTCGGACAGCATGATTTTCGTGGCAAGCCCGTGCGCGCGGACCATCGGCGCCAGCACCTTCAGGAACTTGTGCATCTCTTCGCCAGTCCACACGCACGAGGCCCAGCCCGACGCCATACCCGGCTCGTTCTGGATCGAAAGCACGTCGATATCGGCGCCCTGCTCGTGGAAGTACAGCAAGAACGAGGTGAGATATTCCGCATACGCCTGATAGTTTTCCGGCTTCAGCGAGCCGCCGCTAAGCGGATTCTGCGGCGAGGCGCCCGCCTTCCAGTACGGCGGCGGGGTGAACGGCACGGCATAGAGAATCAGTTTGGGATCCAGCAGCGCCGCCTTGCCCGAGTGCATTTTCAGGATCGGCCGGATGGCGGCGAGTTCCTGCTGCGTGCCTTCGTCGTGCGCCCAATCCCAACCGTGATGCGGCTCGTTCAAGATCGGATTGGCCGCGGGCGAGACGGTCAGCCGGATGATGTTCAGCTGCACGCCGGACTCGCCGTAGAGCAGATCGTAGGCCTTGGCCTGATATTCGGACCGGATGGTGTTCACCAGGTCCTCGGCAATGCCGTTGAAGCCGGCGCCAAAGCCCTGGATCGTCTGATAGGTGGTTTCGGGATGGACGGTGAATTGGATCGGCGTTGCCCCGCGCTCCAGCGGTGAGGCCCCACTCTCTCCCGCGATCAACAAACCGGCAAACGCCAACGCGAAGGCCATCTGTTTCATCGTATCCCCCCGATCGAAGCGGCGCGCGATGTTACCTCTTTGGCAAGGCCGCACGGCGGCCTTCTTTGTCGCGGTTGGATACGGCAACCCGAAAGCCCTACCCGCGCGTACCTGCTGGTGATCGACTGCGCACCGAAGACGGTTCAGAAGGCGCTGCGGGTGGCGCAGAATTCACTCGGCTCCGAACTCCGATTGATGCTTTGGCCGTCCTGCGAGAATTTGCGCAGACAAGACTGGGGCACGAAATGATGTGCGCGCGTCGTGGTTCGCCTACACCAACCTCGACTGTCTCACCGCCGCGGCGATGAAGCTTGAGAACAGCGGATGCGGGGCGAAGGGGCGGGACTTCAGTTCGGGGTGGAACTGCACGCCGATGAACCACGGGTGGTTGGGAATTTCCATGATCTCGGGCAGGCGGCCGTCGGGCGACCAGCCGGAGACCAATAGCCCCTGCTCGGCCAGGTGCTTCACGTAGTTGGTGTTGACCTCGTAGCGGTGGCGGTGGCGTTCGGAGATTTCGCGCGCGCCATAGACTTCCGCAACGCGGCTGCCTTCGGTCAGCATCGCCGGATAGGCGCCCAGCCGCATCGTGCCGCCGAGGTCACCGCGCGCGTCGCGCGTCTCGAGCTGGTTGCCCTTCAGCCATTCGGTCATCAGCGCGATCACCGGATGGCGCGGATGGCCGTTCTCGGTCGTGTTGGCGCCTTCCAGCCCGCACAAGTCGCGCGCCACCTCGATCACCGCCATGTGCAGGCCGTAGCAGATGCCGAAGAACGGCACCTTGTGCTCGCGCGCGAACCGCACCGCCGCAATCTTGCCTTCCACGCCGCGCTCGCCGAAACCGCCCGGCACCAGGATGCCGTTGACGTTCTCCAGGAACGCGGCCGCATCGGCGCGCTCGAAGATCTCGCTGTCGATCATGTCGAGACGGACGCGCACGTTGTTGGCGAGCCCGCCGTGCGTCAGCGCCTCCGACAGCGACTTATAGGAATCCTTCACCTGCATGTACTTGCCGACGACGGCGATGCGCACCTCGCCTTCCGGGTTGATCAGGCGCTCCACCACCCAGTCCCATTTTTTGAGGTCTGGCGCGGGCGCATCCTTGATGCCGAACACCTTAAGCAACTCGGTGTCGAAACCGGCCTCGTGATAGGCGTGCGGCGCGTCGTAGATGGTGCGCAGGTCGAGCGCGGGGATCACCCGCTCCTTCGGGACGTTGCAGAAAAGGCCGATCTTGCGGCGCTCGTCCTCGGGGATCGGCTTCTCGCAGCGGCAGAGCAGGATATCGGGCTGGATGCCGATGGCGCGCAGCTCCTTCACCGAATGCTGAGTCGGCTTGGTTTTCAATTCGCCCGCGGCAGAAAGATAGGGCACCAGGGTCAGGTGAATGAAGGCGTGATTCTCGCGCCCCAGCTCGTTGCCGAGCTGGCGGATGGCTTCGAAAAACGGCAGCCCCTCGATGTCGCCCACCGTGCCGCCGATCTCGCACAACAGGAAGTCCACCTCGTCGCGGCCGGCCAGGATGAATTGCTTGATCATGTCGGTGACGTGCGGGATCACCTGCACGGTGCGGCCGAGATACTCGCCGCGGCGCTCCTTCTCGATCACCTGCTGGTAGATGCGCCCCGACGTGATGTTGTCGGCCCGGCTCGACGATACCGCCGTGAACCGCTCGTAATGGCCGAGGTCGAGGTCGGTCTCCGCCCCGTCGTCGGTGACGTAGACTTCGCCGTGCTGGTGGGGGCTCATGGTCCCCGGATCGACGTTCAGATAGGGGTCCAGCTTCCGAAGACGGACCTTGTAGCCGCGCGCCTGCAGAAGCGCACCGAGAGATGCGGAGGCAAGACCTTTTCCCAAGGAAGAGACCACGCCGCCGGTGATGAAGATCAACCGCGCCATGGAAGTCCTGTATGGCGAAAGAAGCACGCCGCCACAAGCGTAAAGATCACGTATTTTTCATGCCAGAGAATTTGTCTCAGGCACCGCCTGCAAGCCGCTGAATCATCACAGTTTAGTGCGGCGTGGGAACCGTCGGAGCGGGCTGCGCGGGCGCAGGTGCCGCAGGCTTCGGAGCCGGGATCGCCGGATGCGGCTGGACTGGTTGCGAATCAAGCATGGACTCCTGCTTGTGCGTATGCGCGACCAGCAGATTCAGCGCCAGGCAAATCACGAAAAAGCCGATCGCCAAGAACGATGTCGTGCGCGTCAGCGTGTCCGAGGCACCGCGCGGGCTGAACAGGCCGCCGAACCCGCCGCCGCCGCCCCCACCGCCGATGCCGAGCGCACCGCCTTCGGAGCGCTGCAGCAGCACGAAGATGATGAGCAGCACGGCAATGACCAGTTCGATGACCAGAAGCAGGGTTTGCATGACGGCCTCTTTCCGAGAGCCGGCTTGTAGACGATTGGAAAGGGAATGCAAAGGCAACCAGCGAACACGGAAATCCTGCCTGCCGGTCAAGTGGTTAGGTCGCGGTCTCGGTCCGTCCGGCGAGACCGGGGCTATTCCGCGGCTTCGCGGGGAACAATGCGCCCCTTGCCGCGCAACCGGATGATCGAAACCGTCGCTTCCACGTGATTGAGGTGCTCGGGCACCGTCTTGGTCGGATCGAGCACGTGGTTGAGGTTGAGCGAGGAGTGCCCGAGCAAGTGCATCGAGGCGGTGCGATCGACGCCGAATTCGAGACCTTCCACGGCGGCCTGGACCGAATCGCACCACTGCGTGGCTTCTTCGAACTCGGTGTTGCGGCACCGCTTGGCGACGGCCTGAACTAGCTTGGACAACTTGATCAGATTCCCCGCATATGTGGGATCGTTCGTATCCTGGAGCAGACGCCAGAGCACACAGATCTGAAAGGCGTCGCGGCGCAACTTCTCCGTGTTCAGCGCTTCGCGGGCGTCCTTAAGCTCCTTGTCCATCCGCACTGCTACTTCCTCGGCGGAGAGCCCGTCTATCGCCTTCATCTTGAGCGTGTTTGGCGGCTCGAAAAGTTCAGCGCAGCTGGCGCGGGCGGGGTCGCTGCGGCGGTCCGGTCCGACATAGTCGTGGGTAATGACGAAGCGCTTGCGGCGCTCCACATGCGTGTCGATGCGGCCGCGAAGGAGCGTGGTGGAAAACGGACGCAGCACGAGATCGTCGGCACCGGAATCGAGGACGCGCCGGACCAGCGTTTCGGTCTTCTCCCAGGCGGTGACGATGATGACCAGGAACGGATTGAAGCCCCCGGCGTCCTGGCGCAGGTCCTGGATCATGCTGCACAGCTCGGCATCGGCGCCTTGCGCCTCGCACAGCGCCAGGTCGGGCGGGCGCTTGCGGATCGCTTCCGAGAAGGCTTCCACCGTGCCTACCGTCTCGATGTTGCGGAATCCAAGCGTGTACAGAACCGCCCGCGTGGCAGTTCGGTGCGCACCCACCGGATCGTACACAAGCGTGTCGGCCGTCTCGTATGTGAACTTCGCCATGCCACTGGACCTGCGGATGCGTTCAGGATGAGCCGCGCCGGTTAATGAAGCGTGGGCCACAATGGTAAACGGCGCCTGGAGAATGATCCCATCTGATCGAACAGGATCACGCTTCAGACACTGTGTTTTTCGGGCAAACCCGACGGAAAAGCGGCTTCCACTTTTCCGGGCGGCGGTTCAAATGGGCGCTGCCGCGATGATCGAGAGGAAGTCTTCCGCCTTCAAACTGGCGCCGCCAACCAGCGCGCCGCCCACTTCCGGTTGGGCCAGGATGTCCTTCGCATTCTTGGGGTTCACCGAACCGCCATAGAGGATGTCGATGGCGCACCCCGCATCGCCGAAACGCGCCACCAGGCGCTCGCGGATGTGGCGGTGCATTTTGGCGATGTCCTCGTTCGTCGGCGTGCGGCCGGTGCCGATAGCCCAGACGGGCTCGTAGGCGACGGCCGTGAGTTTCGTCGCAGCTTCGTCCGGAACGCTGGTGGCAAGCTGGCGATCCACCACTTCTTCTTCGCGGCCGGCCAGACGCTCCGCCTCGGTCTCGCCGATGCAGATGATGGCGCCGAGCCCCGCGCGCCACGCCGCCTGCGCTTTGGAGGCGATCAAAGCGTCGCTTTCGGCGTGGTACTGGCGCCGCTCGGAATGGCCGACGATCGTCCAGGTGGCGCCGGCATCGCGCAGCATCTCGGCCGAAACATCGCCCGTGAATGCCCCCGACGGCTTCGGATGGCAGTCCTGGCCGCCCACGTCGACCGCCTTTCCGGCCAGGGCCGCAACCTGCGCCACGAGCGTCGCTGGAGGACAGACCGCCACCGCCAGCCCGGCCCGCGGCTTGAGGCCTTGGATCAGCGCCTTGACCTCCGCCAGGGAGGCGTCCAGGCCGTTCATCTTCCAGTTTCCTGCGATCAACAAGCGCATCTCCTTGCCGTAGAGAAGCCCCCTCCCTATCATCCGCCGCCTTCCACCGCCATGCGACTTTCACCGCGGCAAACAACGGAACTGCCATGCTCCAGGAAATGCGAAAATACACGAAGTCTTGGATTGCCAACCTCTTTCTGGGGCTGTTGACCCTCAGCTTCGTGTCCTGGGGCGTGGGTGACATCTTCCGCGGCGGTTCCTCGACGGCGGTGGCCACGGTCGGCGGCACGGCGATCGACCAGTCTGAATTCCGGCGCGATTACACCAACGTCCTGCGGTCGGTGGGCGAACAGCGCGGCAAGCCCTTGTCCGCCGACGAAGCACGCAAGATGAACCTGGGCAGCGACGTGCTGGAGCAGTCCATCAACGACACCGCGCTCGACAACGCGGTCCGCAAGCTGGGTCTCACCGCCAGCGACGCGCTGATCACCGCACAGATCCAGCACGCCCCGGCCTTTGCCGGACTGACCGGGCAGTTCGACCACCAGGCGTTCGAGACGATCATCAACCGCGCGGGCTATACCGAGCAGGGCTTCATCGAGCGTCTGCGCAAGGACACGGCACGGGCCCAGCTTCTGAGTGCGGCACAGGGAGGTTTCCTGTTGCCACCCGGCTATGCCCGAGCCCTGTTTGCCATCGCCACGGAGCTGCGCGCGGCGGAGTACATCGTGGTCGATGCCAAGTCGATCGGCACCATTGCACCGCCCGCGGACGCCGTGCTGCAGGCTTACGTCAAAGCCCATCCCGAACGTTACTCCACGCCGGAATACCGAGATGTGACCTATGCCTGGATCTCGCCGGACGACGTCCAGAACAGCCTTACGGTCACCGACGATCAGATCAAGCAGGCCTACGAAAGTCATCTCGACCAGTTCATCCTGCCCGAAAAGCGCGACCTGTCGCAGATCGAATTCAAGAGCGAGGCCGAAGCCGCAGCCGCAAGTGCCAAGCTGCGCGCCAGCAAGGCCTTTGATCAGGTGGCGCCGAACAGCCAGAAGCCGGTGGCGCTGGGTGAGTTGGTCGCCGCCGACCTCGATCCGGCGCAGGCCAAGGCGGTGTTCGCGCTCAAGCAGGGCGAAGCGTCGCTGCCGCTCAAGGCCGCCTCCGGCACCGACTGGGTGCTGATCAAGGTCAACAAGATCGTCCCAGGTTCGAGCAAGAGCCTCGATCAGGCGAAGGACGAGATTCGCAAGGCCATACTGAATGAACTGGCGCAATCCAAGCTCACCGACATCGCCAACGCCTATACCGACGCCTCGAGCAGCGGGCTTTCGTTGACAGACGCGGCCAAGAAAGTGGGCATGCACGTTGCGCACATCCCTGCTATGGACGCGAACGGGCTGGCGCCGGACGGCAGCAAGACCTCGGCGCCGGATGATGCGGACTTTCGCAAGCTGGTGTTCACCTCCGAGCCCGGCGAGGAAGGCGATCCCCAGCCGCTCAAGACGGGCACCTATGTCGTCTCAGTGAACGGTGCCATTCCGCCGAAGCTGAAGCCGCTCGACCAAGTTCGCGCCCAGGCGCTGACGGACTGGACCAACGATCAGCGCGCCCTGCTGATGAAAAAGAAGGCGCAGGACCTTGCCGCGATGGTCAACCGCAACCACGAGATAGACAGCGCCGCCAAGTCCATCGGTGCCGCGGTGCAGCAGAGCCCGGCGCTGCGGCACGGGACCAGCGACGACGTCTTTTCCGCCGCGCTGGTGCAATCGCTGTTCCAGGCCTCCCCGGGCGAAGCCGTATTCGGGCCCAAGGGCAAGAGCGGCGACTGGGTGGTGGCGCGCCTGACGGGGATCGTGCATCCAGCTTTGCCGGAGGAATCGCTGATGTACCGCGCCGCGGTGCAGCAGATCTCGCAGGAGGCGGCAGGCGCGATATCCGATTCCTACGTCGCGGCGCTGCGCAGCGACCAGGGCGTGACCTACAACAACAAGCTGATGCAGTCGGTCATCGGCAGCGAAGGCTCGTGACCACAGCCATGGCGATCCAACCCGAATTCGCAGCGTTCGCGGAAAAGTACGAAGCGGGCGAACCTCAGGTCCTGTTTTCGCGGCTCGTGGCCGACCTCGAAACGCCCGTCTCCGCCTTCCTGAAGCTGGCGGAGGGCCGCGACAACGCCTTCCTGCTGGAAAGCGTCCAGGGCGGCGAAGCGCGCGGGCGTTATTCCATCGTCGGCATGAAGCCGGATCTTATCTGGCGCTACCGGAACGGCAAGGCCGAGATCAACCGCAGCGCGCGCAGCGCCGCCAACGCCTTTGCGCCCGACGCCGAGACCGACCCGCTGAAGTCGCTGCGAGTGCTGATCCGCGACACCCGCGTGAACCTTCCCGACGAACTGCCGCCGATGAGTGTCGGCCTGTTCGGCTATCTTGGCTACGACATGGTGCGGCTGATCGAGCGCCTGCCCAAAGCGCCGCCCGACACGCTATTTCTGCCGGACGCCATCCTGATGCGGCCCACCATCACGGCGATCTTCGACACAGTGCGCGACGAGATCCTGATGGTGTCGCCAGTGTGGCCGGAAAGCGGCGTGGACGCGCGCGCAGCCTATGCGCGGACTTGCGAGCGGCTGGGTGACGCCATCGCTGATCTGGAGCGGCCGCTTCCCGCCGCGGCCTCGCTGCAGGAGTTGCCGGCGGCGACGCCTGTCGAGTCCAACATGACCCATGGCGAGTACCTGGACATGGTGGCGCGCGCCAAGGAGTACATCCTGGCCGGCGACATCTTCCAAGTGGTGCCGAGCCAGCGCTTCCGCCGGCCTTTCGCGCTGCCCGCCCTTTCGCTCTATCGCGCGCTGAGAAGGTTGAATCCCTCGCCATTCCTCTATCACCTGGCCTTCCCGGGATTTTCGATCGTCGGCTCCAGCCCCGAGATCCTGGTGCGGCTGCGCGACGGCAAGGTGACGATCCGCCCCATCGCCGGCACGCGCCCGCGCGGGGCTACACCGGAAGAAGACAAGCGGCTCGCCGAGGAACTCGTGGCCGATCCCAAGGAGCGCGCCGAGCACCTGATGCTGATCGACCTGGGGCGCAACGATGTCGGCCGCGTTGCCGCCGTGGGCGAAGTGGAAGTCACCGACAGCTTCTTCATCGAGCGCTACAGCCATGTGATGCACCTGGTCTCGAACGTGGAAGGCAAGCTGCGCCCCGGCCTCGATGCGGTGGACGCGCTCGCCGCCGGCCTGCCCGCCGGCACGCTGACCGGGGCGCCAAAAATCCGCGCCATGGAAATCATCGACGAATTCGAAAAGGAAAAGCGCGGCGGCGCCTATGCGGGCGCGGTCGGCTATTTCGCGGCGGACGGTTCGATGGACACCTGCATCGTGCTGCGCACGGCGGTGGTGAAGGACGGCATGATGTACGTACAGGCGGGCGGCGGCATCGTGGCCGACAGCGTGCCGGAATCCGAATATCAGGAAACAGTCAACAAAGCCAAAGCCCTGATGACCGCGGCCGACGAGGCCGTGCGGTTCGCTTCGCTGGGGAAGAAGGGGCAGTAGGATTCGGCCGCCCGCTCGTTTTCCATCCCCAATTCGGGGGGCAGAAAGATCAGTCGCTGCTCGCCACTTTCACGCCGATTTCGCGTTCCGTCTTGAGGCGGATCGCAACGCTCACAGGCACCACACGGATGCCGGGGTGATAACGGCACCAGCGCGCCAGCGCGTCCAGCGTGAGCGGATGCGGATGGCCGATCGCAATGGCCACGCCGCTCGTGCGTGCGTCACGCTCGAGCAGGCGAAGCTGGTTCGCTATGGCTTGCGGCGTCTCATCGTCGTCGAGGAAAATGTCCCGTGTCGCGCTGGGCACGCCGAAGGCCCGCGAAACCGCAACCACCTGTGAAGCCGGCGTGGTGCGGGAATCCAGGAAATAGATGCCGCGGCCATACAGTGCCTGGGCGACACCGGCCAGCGCCTGGCGGTCGGCGGTGAAGACGCTGCCTTCATGATTGTTGATGCCTGCATAGCCGCGCACGCGCATCAGCGCCCAGTCAAGCCGGCGAACGTTCTCCTCCGGCGAAAGGTCAATGCGCAGCGCCATCGCCGAAAGGCCCTCGTTCGTTCCAGCCTGCATCGGCACATGCGCCAGTATCTCGTGACCGGCCGCGCGGGCCTCGCGCGCCAGCATGGCGGTATTCGGCGGGTCGGGCAGGAACGACAGCGAAACCGCGCGCGGCAAGGCGATGGCGCGCCGGTTCTGCACGAGTTCGCTGCCCATGTCGTCGATTACGATCGCCACTGCGGGCAACCGCCTCATCGGCCGGGCGGATTCCGCGGGCGCCGGCGGGGCAACCGCGACGATCGGGACGGTTGCGATTTGCCCCGTTTGGCCGCTGGCCTGGGCCTCCAGGAACGGCGACGGCACCATCAGATCGCTGAGACCTGGCAGGCCTTCGAGCGCACCGGGACCGCCGATCGCAACCGCCAAGGCGAAGGTGATCCAGAATATGGCTTCGAGCCCGCGTCGCGCAAAGCGGTTCAGGCGTCTGCGATTCGGACTCGGCCGGGACATGGACAAGTACCGCGCGCGGCGCGCGCTCTGTCAACGCGGGCAAATACCGAGTGGTGATTCGGCAGGTGCCCTCAGTACGACAGTTCCTCGTAGGGATCGACCTTGCCGGCCTCGACGTCGCTCACCTTTTTCTCGGGATAGCCGACGCCGAGCGAGTCGCTGAGGCGCCAAGCATCGACGATCATGTCGCGCAGCTCCGCCACGCCCGCCGCCAGCCGCTTGGCCACGAACGCCTTGCCCTCCGGGGTCGGCTTGGCGAAAGCGCCGGCTTTCTCGAGACGGTAAAGCGGCACTACCTCAGCCTGATCGGCGATGAGGTAGTCGGCTGTGCGCTTGGCGATGTCGCAGGCGCAGTCGCGATAGGCCGCAACCAGCGGCGCGATGTCCTGCTCGGTGATGTTGTCGTGAACGTAGGGGCTTTCGAACGGCGTGTGGATTTTGGCCTGCGTGAAGCCCTCGGGATTGGGATACTTCTTGCCCCAACCGTTGTAATGCACGCTGGCGTGCAAAGGCATGCTGGCGTCGCCGACGAAATGTGACCAGATGCCGAGATCGTGCAGCGTTACCCGCTCGCGCATCAACCGGTCCTTGGCATACCAGGCGCGTTCGGCGTCGGTTGCACCGTTTTTCTCGCCCCATATGTCCACTCGCCAATAGGCAAGGTCCTTGGCCAGCAGCTGGAATCCCTGCTCGATCGAATACGGCAGGTATCCGGCCTTGTACTGGTTCGTCTTCTTGCCGTTCAGGGCATAGTCGTAGGCTTCGCGCGAGACCGGCAATGCATCGAGCCTCGGCCCGCCGAGGATCGTCAGGTCGTCGTTGACGTCGACGAAATGCGCGGGGGAGTGCTCATCGTCGAAGGATTTTCCTGCGCCGCGCTCGCGATCGGCCTCGGGGCCCAGATAGCCGGCTTCCTCGGCCGCTTCGGGCGTGCGCAGGAAGGCGGGCACTTCGTCCGGCAGCGCCTGGATCGCCAGCGTGGAGATCATGCGATGGCCGTCCGGCCCCCATGCCTGGGCGCTCCCCGCGAACAAAACGGCCGCTGCGGAAACCACCAAAAAAGCGCGCATGACATTCCTCCGACTCTGTCCGGGCTGCGGGCGAGGTTAGCGCGGCGCGGGCCGCCCCGTTACTGCGGCGACGTGACACTCGCATAAAAAACCGGCCGGGATTGCTCCCGGCCGGCAGGAAAACGACGAGTTAGGTATCAGTATGTCGCCACCAGCGTGACCGAATAGGCCGCCGGCGAACCTTCGTAGGTGTACGGAAGGCTGGTGCAGCCCGACATCGTCGACCAGCAGGTTTGCGTGCCGGCGATGGAACCGAAGTACCGCTTGTTGAAGATGTTGTCGGCGTTGAAGCGCAGCGAAGAGCCCGTCATGCCGAAGTCGTCAAGGTCGAACGTGGCATCAATGCCATAGGTCATGTACGAGGGCACCCAGGCATTGTTGTCTTCGGTCATGTTGCGCTTGCCGATCCACTTGCCTTCGACGCCAAGCTTCAGTTCCGGGTACACGTCATAAGTAACGCGGCCAGTGAACTCCCACTTCGGTGTCTCGGACAGCTGCTTGTTGAGCGTCTGCGCGTAGTTGGGCGTGCAGACCGATGGCGTGCCCGAGCAGGTCTGGCTGACCTGGATGTTGGTCGTGATGCGGGCGCGGTCGTAGCCGGCGTTGGCATACACGGTCAGGCTTTCGAGGATTCGGTAGTTGGCCTCGAAGTCGATGCCCGAGAAGTTCACGCCCGGAACGTTGTGATCGAAGTATGTGCCAGTGCCCGGATCATAGCTCGACACGATGCGGTTCTTGACCTGCGAGTTCCATAGCACGATCGCCGCTTGAAGGTCCTCGCCCATGAAGCGGTAGCCGAGCTGATAGCTGGCCGAGGTTTCCGGCAGCGTGGTGTGGTAGTTGCCATCCGCGAACAAGCTCGAAGCGACGATGTTGTATTTGCCGGACTTCGGGTCGATGCCGCCGACATAGAGGTTGTCGGTGCGCGGGGCCGCCATTTCCTGCACGTAGGTCGCGAAGAACTGGTGTTCCTTGCCGAACGGCAGGAAGGTCACGCCGGTGTGCGGTAGGAAGCGGTTGTAGCGCTTCACCGCCTTGCCGGGCACCACATACTTCGTGCCCGTACCATTGCTCGCCACAGTCACATAGCCGAGCGTCGGATCCGTGTAACCCATCGGGGCACTGGTGCAGAGAACGCTGCTCGAACCGACTTGCTCATAGCAGTACTGGTTCAGGTCGCGCTCGAAGAACGGATCGCGCAGACCCAACGAGGTTTCGACCATGCCGTCGAGCCACTTGCCTTCCCAGTCGAACGCCACCTGGTTCATGATCGCCTTGGACTTGCGATCGCGCCCCCGCAGATCCAGGCCGTCGGCGCTGACGATGGCATGCGCGCGGTCCTTCAGGCCGGCAAAGGGATCCCACGGGCCGTTGTTCATATCAAAGAAGGCCATCTGCCCGGTCTGGCGGTGCAGGCCATAGTCGAGCGTGTAGGCGAGCTGGAAGGTCTGATTATCGGTGAGCTGATAAATCAGCGAGGTCGAGAAACCCCAACGGCGGGTATTGGTGGTGCTCGGTGAGTAGACGCCGACCGTGTCCTTGACATCGCCGTCGCCGTTCAGATCGCAACCGACGCCCTTGATGCAGCCGAATGGCGTGGTTGTCGTGCCCGTTCCGGTCGTGTTGCCCTTCAGACGCGCGTCGGTTTCGGAGATCGCCGAGTAGCCGCCGCCGTTTGCCAGCACGTACTGCAGGTTGGCGTCGGCCGTGACCGTCAGGCTGGGCAGCAGGTGCCACAACGAATGGAAGCGGATGTTGCCCGTGTCGGACGGGTTGATGCGAAGCTTGTAGAAACCGCCGCAGATGTTCGTGAAGTCGACCTGACCGGACGCCATAGCTCCAAACGAGCCGGTGTTGCTGCCGATCTTGTTGGCGACGCAGGTGGCCGCATAGTCGCGATTCCAGCCCGAGTCGTTGAACGTGTAGGCCGAGGTCGAAGTGCTTTGCGTCCAGGCCGGGTTGGCGATGAATCCGCCGGGGCCGTTGATGATGTCGACCGTGGTATTGGTCGTGCTCGTTACCGGCAGGTAGTCCTCTGAATAGTAGGAATCGTTGCGGTTGGAATTCCAGTGGGCGGCGAGCGTGAACCAGCCGATATCCCCGAACTCCTGGTCGAACTTGATATTGCCCTGGATCTTCCGTTCGTGGCCCGGGCCCTTGAACTTGTCGTAGTCCTGATAGGACAACGAGGCGAACGCCGTCGTGTCCCAGGGGCCGAACTTGCCGCTGTCGACGCGGACCAGATAGCGCTGGCGGTCGAAGGAGCCGGCTGAGAGCGAGGCCGTGGCGTGCATGTCGTCGGTCGGCTTGTCCGAAACGATGTTGATCACGCCGCCGGTGGCCGCCGCGGTCGGACTGTCGACGTCGGTCGCACCCTGCAGAGCGCTGACGCGGTCCACCACTTCCGGATCGAGCATCTGGTTGGTGTAGATCGCGTAGTTGCCGGTGTCGTTCAGCGGCATGCCGTCGAGCGTCAGCGAGATGTGGTTGCCGTCCTGGCCGTGCATGCGGATATCGCCGCCCGACGCGCCGTAGGGATCGTTGTTCGTGAAGATGATGCCGGGCATGAAGTTCAGTGCCTGGAACACCGTCTGACCGGAAGTCTGCGTGTTCAGGAACTCGCTGGTAACGACCGAGCGTTCCTTCGCCACCGGAGCGGCGTTCATCAGACCGTTGATGTTGACGCGGATGCCGGTGACCACCACGGTCTCGACGTCCTGCGTACCGGTCGATTGCGCCAAGGCCGGCGTCATCGACAGCGCGAGCAGTGCGGCGGGACACGCGCTCGCAAATAGCGTTCTGGTTACTCTCATCGTCTTCCCCTCAGTTGTTCCAAGTTGTTGGGATACCAGCGGTTCGCGGCGACGGCGTGCGATCGGGAGGCCCCACAACGAGCAACTCGGCCAAGTGGTCCGACCACTCGGTGCGCGTTGACCTGCATACCATTCGCAACCCCCACCGATCCTACCCAAGCAAGATCGGTTAATTCGCACTTGCAGCAAAACCGCTTAGCTCACGGTTTCCTTTACAAGCTTTACCACGACGTAATGATGACGAAGAAGTCGCTTGCAGAGCACAGTCACGGGAAAAAAGGAACCAGGGACCGCGCGTTCAACACGACTGCAAATGACGTCGATGTGCTTTTCAAGGCACATCGCAGACGGTGAAATACAAAATTTCGTGATTAAGGGTGCGCGCGCATGAACCGCAAAGCATCAGAAATGCTGCGATGCACTAACGCTCAAATGCTGCGCAGAAATGCGCGCAGCAATTGCTCCAGCTTCGCGGCTGCACGTTCTGCTTCCGCGAGTGTTTCGTGGTGGCTCAGAGACCGGTTGGCGATGCCTGTGGCGTAATTCGTGACAATGGAAATGCCTGCCACTTTCATTCCGCAGTGCCGCGCCACCAGACATTCGGGCACCGTCGACATGCCGACCGCGTCGGCGCCAAGCTTGGCGTACATCCTGATCTCGGCGGCCGTCTCGAAGTTCGGCCCTAGCGCGAAGACGTAGACGCCCGACTTGACCGCGATCCCCTCTTTGCGCGCGGCCTGCGAGAGCAGCGCGCGCAGCTCCGGATCGTAGGCGTCGGTCATGTCGGGGAAGCGCGGACCGATGCTGTCGTCGTTGGGGCCTGTGAGCGGATTGAAGCCGGAGAAGTTGATGTGGTCCTCGATGATCATCAGCGCGCCGGGCTTCATGTCGAGCCTCAAGCCGCCCGCGGCGTTCGTCAGTACGAGCCGTTCCACTCCGGCCTTCCTCAGGATGCGGATCGGCGCGGCAATGGCCTGCGGACCGTGGCCCTCGTAGGCGTGGATGCGCCCCTGCATGATCGCGACCGCCACCGTGTCCGCCTTGCCTACGATCAGGTTTCCCGAATGTCCGACCACGGTCGATCGCGAGAACCCCGGAATCTCCGTGTAGGGCATGCTTGTTGCGCCGGTGAGCGCGGCCGCGAAACGCCCGAGCCCGCTGCCGAGCACGATCGCGGTTTTCGGAAAGTCCGCGCCAAAACGTGCCGCAAGCGCGCCGGCGCCCTCGGCGATGAGAGAAGATTGATCCTGGGTCATGGAAGCCATCTGTTAGCAGCGCCCGCCTTGCATGAACAACCCCTTGCTGGAACAATAGCCCATGCGCGCGATCATTGCAGTCCTCGACTCCTTCGGCATCGGCTCGGCACCGGACGCCGCCCGCTTTGGCGATGAAGGTGCCAACACCTTCGGCCACATCGTCGGGCGATGCGCGTCGGCACCGCGCGGGCCGTTGAAGATCCCGAACCTCTTGGCGATCGGCTTGGGCTTGGCCGCCCACGAGGTCGATTCGAGCGTTCCGGCGATGCGCAGCGGTCCGGTCAAGGGCCGGTACGGCAGCGCGCGCGAGCTTTCCAAGGGCAAGGACACGCCGAGCGGCCACTGGGAGATGATGGGCCTGCCGGTCGAGATCGACTGGGGCTATTTCCCCAAGACCGTTCCCACCTTCCCGGCGGCGCTGACGAGGGCGCTTATCGAACAGGCCAAGCTGCCGGGAATCCTGGGCGACTGTCACGCCTCGGGTACCGAGATCATCGAGCGGCTGGGCGCCGAGCACATCAGGACGGACAAACCGATCTGCTACACCTCGGCGGATTCGGTGTTCCAGATCGCAGCGCACGAAACCCACTTCGGCCTGGAGCGGCTTTACGAGGTCTGCAACATCGCGCGCAAGCTGGTGGATGATTACAACATCGGGCGCGTTATAGCGCGGCCCTTCGTAGGCGAGCGGCCGGGCGAATTCAGGCGTACCGGCAATCGCCACGACTATGCCACACCGCCCCACCGCCCCACTCTGCTCGACCGCAACAAGGAGCGCGGTGCCGAGGTCATCGGCATCGGCAAGATTCCCGACATCTTTGCCCATACCGGCATCACGGCCGAGGTGAAAGCCGACGGCAACGCGGCCATCTTCGACGCCATGATCGCCGCCACGAAAGGCGCGTCTGACGGAGCCATCGTGTTTGCCAATTTCGTCGATTTCGACACGCTCTACGGCCACCGCCGCGACGTGCCCGGCTACGCCGGCGCTTTGGAGGCCTTCGATTCGCGCATTCCCGAGCTCAACACGGCCTTGCGGCCGGGTGATCTGGTCGTATTCTCCGCCGACCATGGCTGCGATCCGACGTGGGAGGGCACCGATCACACGCGCGAGCACATTCCGATCCTGGCCTTCGGCCCCGGCATCGCGCCCGGCCCCATCGGCGTGCGCTCCACGTTCGCGGACATCGGCCAAACCATCGCCAAGCATCTCGGGCTTGAACTGCCCGTGGGGACAAGCTTCCTGTGACGCTCAAAATTGACGACGCCGCTACCGATCTCGTGCTCTGCGCCACGGCGGAGACCGCGTTCGGCCGCCTGGTCGAGCTCTACGAGGAATCCGTCGCCGACATCGAAAAGGCATTTGCCGCGTTTGCCCGCGACGAAGCCAGTCACGGGCCCGACCCGGTCTATCCCTATCTGGCGGTAGACGTGGAGTTCGCGGGCCGAACCGGCACCACCGGCCTTGCCTTCGGCAAGGTGACGAGCCCGGGGCGCTATGGCTCCACCATCACCGCGCCGCGGCTGTTCCGCGATTACCTGATCGAGCAGCTCACGCTGCTGCAGCAGAACTACCGCACCAAGATCTATGTCGGGCGCAGCCACACGCCGATCCCGCTGACCTTCGCGGTGGAACGCGCCTCGCAGATGGACGCCTCGAAGAAGCAGAAGCTGGTCGAGTATTTCGCTCTGCCCCGCCTCGACGGCGCGCACGATCAGATCGCCGACGGCGGCGACTGGCCGGGACCGGGCCCCGCGCCGCTGTCCCTGTTCTCGGCCGAACGGGTGGACTTCTCGCTGCACCGCCTGCGCCACTACAGCGGCACCGATCCGGCGCACTTCCAGAGCTTCGTGCTGTTCACCAACTATCAGCGCTATATCGACGAATTCGTGGTCCACTGCCAAAAGGAGATCGAAGCGGGTCGCGCGCAGCGCTTCGTCGAGCCGGGCAACCGCATCATCGAGCCGGGCAAGGAACCCACCTGCCCGCCCATCGCCAAGCTGCCGCAGATGCCCGCCTATCATCTGGTGCAGCCGCGCGGCGAAGGCATCACGCTGGTCAACATCGGAGTGGGACCCTCCAACGCCAAGACGGTGACGGACCATCTCGCGGTGCTGCGTCCGCATGTCTGGCTGATGGTCGGCCATTGCGGCGGATTGCGCTCCAACCAGCGGCTGGGCGACTATGTGCTGGCGCACGCCTACCTGCGCGACGACCAGGTTCTGGACGCCATGCTGCCGCGCGAAATCCCCGTTCCGCCCATCGCCGAAGTGCAGGTGGCGCTCACCCAGGCGGTGAGCGAAGTGACCGGGGTCAAGGGCCAGGTGCTGAAGGAGCGTCTGCGCACCGGCACGGTGGTGACGACCGACGACCGCAACTGGGAACTGCGCTTCGCCGAGCAGGCGCGAAGATTCAACCAGTCGCGCGCCATCGCCATCGACATGGAGAGCGCCACCATCGCCGCCAACGGCTACCGCTTCCGCGTGCCCTATGGAACGCTGCTGTGCGTTTCCGACCGGCCGCTGCACGGCGAGATCAAGTTGCCCGGCATGGCCGACACCTTCTACGAGGAGCGCGTCAGCCAGCACCTGCAGATCGGCATCCGCGCACTGGAGCTGCTGCGCAAGGAAGCGCAGGCGGGCACGCTGCATTCGCGCAAGCTGCGCAGCTTTACGGAACCGGCGTTCCGGTAGAGACAGCAGTGGTCACTTCATCATCGTGACTTCGAAGCCGATGCCGCCTTCGGCGATGTCGCAACGCCCGAACGGCGATTCTGCCGCCATTCGCATGAAGTCTTCGCGCGTGTAGGCGCGTTTGCGCAACCACCGCAGACCAAGCCTCGTCAAGAAGGCGTCGACCGGCCCGAGCGCCATCTTGGCGACCTCGTCGGCAATCGCCTGATTGGTGGCGTTGCGGTTCAAATCGATGATCATCGCCCGACCACTAGGTCTGAGCACGCGGTGCATTTCGCGGATCGCGCCCGCCGGATCGGAAAAGTTCTTGAAGGCCGCGCGGCAGATGATGAGGTCGAACCACTCCGCAGCGAACGGCATGGCCGCGGCGTTGCCGTGCCGGAAATCCACGCTGACTCCTGCGCGCGCCGCGTTCTCGGCGGCCATGCGCACGAAGGACCGGCTGATGTCCAGGCCGGTGATGCGAAACGGACCCAGGCGCGCCAGTTCGATCGCGAGATAGCCCGGCCCCGGCGCGATTTCGAGCACTAGGCTCTCGGGCCTCAACTGCTTCGCAAGTTTCTCGGCCTCGGCGCGGAATTGGGGATGCAGCTTGCCGGTACTCCTGGCGTACCAGCGGGCGAGCAGGCCCTCGATCGAAATTCCTCTGTACGGCTTGCCCTTTCCCATAGTATCAAACTCCTCGTCCAACTAACTATCTTAATACATAAGATAATTAGTAGCTAATGGAAGTGCCGATGTCAAGCGACCGGAAATCGCGGCGCGAGCTGTTCAGCGATCTCGAAACAGCGATGCAGAACAGCAGCGGCCAGGGCGTGCTTTACGGGCAGGCCGTGGCGGAGCGCCTCGGCATCAACAACACCGACCTCGAGTGCCTTGGCTACATGGCGTCGCACGGCAAGGTAACTGCCGGCGCCTTGTCGGAATTGACCGGCCTCACCACCGGCGCCATCACGGGAGTCATCGACCGGCTTGAAACGGCGGGATTGGTGCGCCGCGAGCGCGATCCGTCGGATCGCCGCAAGGTGATGGTCACCACGCTTCCAGCAGTGCGCGAGCGTGTTGTGCCGTTGTTCAAGCCGCTGCAACGCGCGGTGATGTCGATGTCTTCCGGATACAGCGATGAAGATCTCGCATTCCTGGTCGACTTCTTCACCCGCGCCCGCCAGGCATCTCTCGCAGCCATGGCCGAATTGCGGAGCATGAAAGCACCGAAGCGATGAGATCGATTGCGTGCGCCGCCTGTCGCGCACGAAACCCGCGCTTTACGGAACCGGCGTTCCGGTAGATCGTGCGCCGTCCCGACTCTCGGAGATGGATCATGATCGAACGGGTTTTGCGCCACGCTGCATGCGCGGCAACGGCCGGCCTTTTCGCCGCGATCGCCTGGGGCGCCACCCCTGCCCCGCTGGTCATCGATCGCAACACCGCGATCGTGGAGAGCGCGGATGCGCCTCCCCCCATCCGCAAGGCGACGGAAGACCTGCGCGATGACTTCGCCAAGGTGTTCGGCGTCAAACCGCGGCTGGTCACGCAAATGGAAGATGGCGGGCCGGTGACGATCGTGGTGGGCGAATCCGCCTCGCTGCCGCGGGATCTGCGCACCTCCGGCAACGCCGCGCCCGAGAGCTTTTCGATCTCGGTCAACGGCCGCGCAGTGGTGCTAAGCGGGCCGGACATGCGCGGCACGATCTACGCGATCTACCAGTTCTCGCAGGATTATCTCGGCGTCGATCCGATGTATTACTGGACCGACAAAATGCCCGCTCGGCGCAACAGCATCGCGCTTCCCGCCACGCTCTCGCGCCAGTTCCCCGCGCCTGTGATCAAGTACCGCGGCTTCTTCATCAACGACGAGGACCTACTCACCGGCTGGGCTCCCGGCGAGAAGACCGATCATTCCGGAATTGCGCTCGCGGTGATGGACAAGATCTACGAAACGATCCTCAGGCTGAAGGGCAACATGGTGGTGCCGGGAACATGGATCTTCCCGGACGATCCGCAGGTGAAGCTGGTGGGCGAACGCGGCCTGATCCTGAATCAGCATCACGCCACCCCGGTCGGAATGAACGTGGCGCGCTGGCCCCTGGGCGTGCCGTACAATTATTCCACCCATCCGGAAATCCTGGAAAAGGCATGGACGAACGCGGTGGCCGAGTACGATCCGCACCAGGAGATTCTGTGGACGGTCGGACTGCGCGGGCTGTCCGACACGTCCTACGCCACCCTGGACCCGAGTGTCGTGGGCGATGACAAGCGGCTCGGCATGCTCGTCGGCAAGGCCATCGCGACCCAGATGGCGATCGTGCGCGCTGCCCATCCCGACGCGAAGTTCATCGCCAATTTGTGGCAGGAAGGCGCCCGGCTGATGCACAGCGGCGATCTCTCGATCCCCTCTGACGTCACGCTGGTGTGGGCCGATCAGGGCAACGGGCTCTTGCAGGACAAGGGCGATCTCGCACCCGGCGAAGGCGCTTACTACCACGACGCCATGTACAACGGCCACGCCAACCAGCTTACCGAGTGGGTTCCCGTCGATCGCATCTATTCGGAGTTGGGCCGCTACATCAAAGCCAGCGCCACCGGCTACCTTCTGCTCAACACGAGCGACATCCGACCGGTCGCCATGACGGCGAAAGCGGTGATGGACACGGCCTGGGGCGGGGCTCCCCCGCAGCCCGAGGCGGGCAGCCGCCAGTACTATCGGAACTGGGCAGCCACCGAATTCGGCGACAAGGCCGCGGGGCCTGTGGGCGAAGTGTACGAGCAGTACTTCAAGTCGTTCGCCCAGATTCCCGAGGGAGTTTTCGGCGCCGGCGACGCCTATGGCGACCAGTTTTTCCAATCGGAAGCGCGCACTCTGCTTTTTGGCACCATGATCAGCCCGCCCTTCTACGGGCTTCCGGCGCAGGACCCGAAATGGACGGCACCGCGTATCTTCGGCGTCGGCCTGGAGCCGAACGGCCGGCCGCGATTCGGGCCCGACCTCGTGCCGGCGACGGCAACGCGCGAACTCAAGATCTGCGGTGCGCAGCAGGCAGCGTGGGATGCCGAATGGCAGCGTGCGCTGGCCGCGGAGAAGTTCGTGGCGCCGCAGCGCCGCAAATACTACGAGGCCGCAGTTCTCACCATGATCGCCATCAATCGCGACTCAAACCGCATGCTGACCCTGCTGTCGCAGGCTGTGCTCGATTATCGCGCGGGCGACAAGGCCAAGGCGCGCGTCGAGGCGGTGGCGACCCTTCCCACATTCGACGAAATCCTGAAGCTGGAGCACGCCGCCGAGTACGGCAAGTGGAAGAACTGGTACCGCGGCGAATGGCTCGACGGCATCCGCGAAACCCGCGCGTTGACGGACGCATTCATCCGCTTCATCGACGATCCTGAGACGAGCCTGCCGCCGCCCGTCGAGTTCACGAGTTGGCAAGGCTACTACCACATCCTGCACTACGAGGGTGACCGCACCGTCGATGTACATTGAACGCGGCTTGAACCTTCATGCCCCCATGCGTCGACAAGCCCAGCATGAGGGGATCGCCAGTCCCTCACCCCGCGCTTGTTGAAGCATGAGGGGTGCCCATGTGGTTTATCCGTTGCTCTATCGCGTCAGGCGCCAGGTGCACTCCTCCTGGATCTTCACGGTCCCTTCGATGCGGTCGGGTACGGCGAGGCGGCCGATATAGGAGGTGTCCTTGAACACCGAGCTGTAGAGAAGCGTGATGTTATCGCCCACGATCGTCAGCTTCTTGAACTCGCCAACCCCTTCCGTCGCCGCCTTTGCGACATAAGAACCGTCGGGCTTCTGCCGAACCGACAGCATCAGGCCCCAGGTGCCTTGCTTCTGGCATTGGGTGATGCCGTGCCAGGTGCCTGCGAATTTCGCGAGCGAAGCAGGTGAGGCCACAATCTTCACGCCTTTGGCGACCGCGCCGAACATGCCGCTTTGGCAGGTCTGCTCCTGCCAGGTAACGCATTGGTCGAACCACGCCGCATTGGACTTGCGGCATGGCTCCTGCTGGTCGGCTTTGAGCGAGCGGCACAGCGCCGGTGCCTCGATGTACTGCCCGCATTCGCAGGAGCCGCCACTCGGCTTGGGGACCGGCGCCTGGGCGAACGCCGCACCGGAAAGAACGGCGGCGATGGCTATCGATGTCGCACGCATGAGTGCCTCCGCGAATCCCAACCCGGCGTTTCCACTCTAGCAGAGCGCTCCGCTTGGCGCGCGGGCCGGAACGGGCTATGGCTCCGCCACATGAGCGCCATAATCTCGGCATTGCGCGACGGTGCATGGCTTACGTGGGAGCGGGTGCAGCGCTGGAGCTGGACCGTCCTGGCGCTAACCATCGCGTTCGTGATCTTCCTTGGGTCAAGCGCGCATGGGCCGGTCGATTTCATGGGACGGCCGCTGGGCACGGACTTCTCTGCCTTCTACGCCGCAGGAAGGCTCGTGCTGGCCGGTGCCGACCCCTATGACCAGGCCGCGCTGCATCATGTGGAGCAAGCGTTGTTCGGAACCGGCGTGCCGTATTACGGCTTCGCCTATCCGCCCGTCTTCCTGCTTGTGGCCGTGCCGCTGGCCGCGCTTCCGTACTTCGTTGCGCTCATCCTTTGGCAGGGTGCGAGTTTCACCGCCTATCTGTGGGCGATGAACCTCGTCCGCCGCGGGTTCGCAAGTCCGCTTCCCACCGGGACTTTTTTGCTTGCAGCGGCGGCATTCAGCGCAGTTGTTGTGAATATCGGGCACGGGCAGAACGGATTTCTCACCGCGGCGCTGTTTGGCATCGCGCTCGCTATGCTCGATCGGCGCCCCTGGATGGCGGGGTTCTGCTTCGCTCTGCTGGCCTACAAGCCGCAAATGGCGATTCTGATCCCCTTCGCGCTTGGCGCGGGCGGCCGCTGGCGTACCTTCATCGCCGCGGCGATCACGCTCGGCATCCTGATCGCGGCGACCATCCCGTTCTTCGGCGTGGAGAGCTGGGCTGCGTTCTGGGGCGCCACGCAGCTTTGGCGCCACATTATCCTGGACCAGGGGCGCGTCGGCTACGAGAAGATGGCCAGCATTTTCGCCTGGATGCGGCTGTGGCACGCGCCGTTGGCGGCTGCCTATGCCGTGCAGGGCGTGGCGAGCATTACGGTGCTGATCGGCGTCGTGCGGACATGGCAAATGCCCGTCGATGCGCGGTTGAAGGGCGCCGCGCTGTGCGCGGGCGCGATTGTGGCAACGCCCTTCGCGCTCGACTACGACCTGATGTTAATGGCGCCCGCCATCGCGCTGATGGCGGCGCATGGACGCGAGAAGCGCTTTGCACCGTACGAGGCCGCCGTGCTGGCGCTCATGTGGATCGCGCCCCTGCTGAATCGGCCGCTCGCGGGCACGCTGTTCCTGCCGATCGCGACGTGGTGCGCCATCGCGCTGTTCGTCTTCGCCTGCCGGCGCACGTTCACGACTGCGTGAAACGTCCGAACAGTCACACTCATTCGCACGCATCCAGCGCGTTACATTCCATCATCTCCGGTCTATGAACAGGCGTCTTTCCAGGGAGGTAACCATGCGCGCCTTGCGGTGGATCGTGTCGGCGGTTGTGTGCGAATGCCTGATCGGAAGCGCTCCGGCCCTGCCGCCGCAGATGCATGCGCAAGCGCCCGGCTACTATCGCACCGAGGTCGGCGCCTTCGAAGTCACCGCGTTGTTCGATGGGTTCTTCGTTACCAAGCCTGACGGCCTCAAAGGCATCAAGGCGGCCGACATCCCGCCGCTGTTCGGGCGCGCCTTCACCGGCGATGGCACGGCGATGGTACTGTCCGTCAATGCTTTCCTGGTGCATACGGGCGACCATCTCGTGCTGGTCGACACCGGAACGGCGCAGTGCTTCGGCCCCGGGCTGGGCAAGCTGCCGGCCAATCTGCTAGCGGCGGGCTACAAGCCCGAAGACGTCGACACCGTGCTGATCACGCACGCGCACGGCGATCACTATTGCGGTCTCATGACCGCGGATGGCAACCGCGCCTACCCCAACGCGACGGTATGGCTGGCAGAGGAAGACGCCGCGTATTGGCTCAGCGAGGCGGTCGCCGCGGCGCAGCCCAAGGATCGCCAGCCGGCCTTTGTCAACGCGCGCAAGGTTTTCGGACTCTACCAGGCTGGCGGCGCGTTCCACACCTTCAAGTCCGGCGAAGCGATCCTGCCCGGCATCACCGCGCTCGCAGCGCACGGACACACGCCGGGCCACACCGCCTTCCTGTTCCAGTCGCAGGGACACAGCTTCCTGGCGGTGGGCGACATCCTGCACGTGCACGAAGTGCAGTTCGCCCGTCCCGACGTCGCCATGAGCTTCGACAGCGATCCGAAAGCCGCGGTGGCGGCGCGCAAGGCGCTGTTCGCGAAAATCGCAGCGAACAAGTGGGAGATCGGCGCGGCGCACGTGCCCTTCCCAGGAATTGGCCACCTGCGCAAAGACGGCGCGGCTTACGAGTTCGTGCCGCTGGCTTATGCGCCGTTGCCCGAGCGCTGAAGCCTACTCGGCGGCCGGCCGCATGTCCCGCATCGGCTGCGGCTCCAGCGCCGCCACGGCATCGTGCAGCCGGTTGGCCACGGCCTGCGGCGAGGCGTCGGCCGACGGGATATAGTCCCCCGGCGCCAGCGGTTTGCCAAAGCGCACCGTCACCGGAAGCAAGCGCGGCCGTTTCGCCGTGCGCGGCATAGCCTCGAAAGCGCCTTCGATGTGGACGGGCACCACGGGCACGCGCGCTTCGATGAGCAGCCGGCCGATGCCGGGCAGGAAACGCTGCAGCTTGCCGTCGGGCGAACGCCACGATTCCGGGAACCAGACGAGCCCGCCGCCCCGGCGCAGCACCTCGAGACCCACCGCGATCGTTTCACCGGCGCGGCGATCGTCTGCCGGGAAGATGCGCATCGCTTGGCCCAGCCGTTGCCAGAACGGCTTTGAAAGAACGCGGGTGGCATCGGCAGCCCAGTAGAGCGTGCGCAATCGCGCATGGCCGAGAGCGGCGGCGAGCACGAAGGGATCGATGTCGCTCTCGTGGTTGGGCGTGATCACGAACGGACCCTGCGCCGGCAGGTTGTCCAGCCCCGCCACCTCCAAATGAAACGCCGGCCGCGTCATGGCGCCGGTGACGTGGTACAGAATGTCGCCCACGGCCTTCCACGACGGCTTGGACGGCCCCAGCCACTTCTGGACCACGCCTGAGTAGTCTGCCTTCGCCGCGGGCGCGGCGGTGCCCAGCTTGGTGAGCAGCTCGCGGATGGTGGTGGCCTCGCCCGCCACGCTTTCGTCGAGATGCACGCCCGCCTCCTGCTCCAGTACCAGCGCCAGGCCCACCCATTCCAGCGAGTCGATGCCGAGATCGAGCAACGGACTGGCATCGAGGCTGACGGGCTTGCCGGGATAGCGGGCTTTCAGGATGTTGAACACCGCGCCGGCCGGTTGGGTTGCGAGCAGCGCCTTGTCCTCGGCCGAAAGCGGGCCTTGCGGCCGCGCCGCGCCGGTTTCGGCCGCGGCATAGATCGCGGGCAGCTTGAAGCGCTGGAATTTCATCAGGCGCGTCTTGGGCAGCGGCTCGCGCACGATGCGGAAGCCGGCCAACCGCTCGTAGGACGGCAGGTTGAACGCCGCCTGCTGCAGCGCCACGCGCACGGCCTCGTCGATGCGCGGGGATACCGCGGCGCGGATCGCATCCTCGTCGGGCAGTACGAGCGCCACCAGCGCGCCGTCGTGCTCCAGGATGGCCAGCTCCTTGAAGTACGGGCTGGCATAGTCCTTCTCGAGATCGTCGGGATGCAGCTTCTTGCCGCCGCCCAGCACCAGGGTTTCCTTGATGCGGCCGGTGACGAACAGGAAACCGTCCTTGTCGAGAGTGCCGAGATCGCCGGTACGGAACCAGCCGTCGTCGGTGAAAGAATCCTTGTTGGCCTGTTCGTTGTTGGTGTAGCCCGCGAACACCGATGGCCCCCGGATCTGGATTTCGCCTTCGGTTGCGCCCTCCGCCGCCGCAATGCGGATCTCGCTCTCCTTGCAGAAGACCCGGCCTTCGCTTTCGTAGTGCAGATTGCCCGGCAAGTTGCCGGTGAAGATGGAGGCGGTTTCCGCAAGCCCCCAGCCCGTGCGCACCACGAGCCCGAGGCCGACCAGAGTCCACAGCACGTCGGGCGACAGCAGCGCCCCGCCCGACACCGCCATGCGCAGGTTGGGGCCCAGCCGCTTGCGCACCGAGGCCATCAGCACCTTGCCGAGGTTGATGCCGTGCCTTCTGGCGGCCCAGATGGAGAAGTTCAGCAACCCCTTCGCCAGCGCCCCGCCCCGCGCCTCGATCTTGGAGCGCAGGCCGCTGACCAGCGCGGTGTAGAGACGCGGCACGCCGATCACCGCTGCGACGTTGGCGAGCGCCAGCGCCTTCAGGATCTGCGGCCCGGCCACTTCCTCCGGGAACACTACCACGCCGCGGAACGACACCACCGTGCAAATGCCGATGATGAAGGGATAGACGTGATGCAGCGGCAATGGCAGCAGGATGTGCTCGCCGGGCAGGATCGTGCCCGTCGTGATCAGCGCGCCGATGTTCGCCCACATGTGGTCGCTGGTCAGGATGAACGCCTTGGGCCGGCCGGTGGTGCCCGAGGTATTCACCAGCATCGCGGGCGCCGAGGACTCGAACGGCGGCAACGCACCCTCGCGCTCCGCGAACAGCTTGCGCCACGGGGTCGTGCCGGGCGGCGCCTCGTCGGCCAGCACGATCAGCTCGAGAGAGGGATCCATTTCGTGCAGCGATTTGACGTGACCGGAGCTGGTGAAGACGCGGCGGAGCCTGGCTTCTTCAAGCGCGATCTTCAGTTCCGCGTCGTTGAACAGGTCGTCCATGGCATGGACCACAGCGCCGGCGATCCCGAGAGCCAGGCGCGCAATCACCCAATCGGGGCCGTTCGGCGCCATGATGCCGACCGTCTCGCCGGGCTTGATGCCGAAATTGAGGATGCCCCAGGCGAGCGACGTGGACGCTCGCGCGACCTCGGCACAGGTAAGCGCCGATACCGTGTCGCCCTTCACCCATTTCAAACAGGGCTCGCCGCCCCGGCCCGCCAGATCTTTCACGAAGGTCTGGAGCGTCCAGGTTCCGTTCATGGTCACGTCCCCCAAAGACGGCGAACGCTACTCCGGCGGCGGGCACGGTTCTATGCGGTTTCCGTGCGCAGGCGGGGGCTGAATCTGCATTTTCCACAAGAGGTTGGCGGAACTACCCTCCGGATATGACGAAGACGGAAGAATCCATCGACCCTTCCGCCTTCGAAAAAGCTACGGCCGGCAGGCCGCCCGCGCGCCGACGTGCGCCGAAATGCAGTCTGCACCTTTGCCTTTTCCACGGGCTTTTCGGCAGTGGCGTTGCGCGAACCGGCCGCTTCCGCTTTGAGCTAAGGCCGCGCAAGGCGGCGAAGCCAAACAGCGGGAGGGCCATCTCAGCCGGCCACTCCATCGTCATGCGCGCGTCGCGCACTCTCACCCTGTATGTCTCGCGAAGATGTCTTCGCATGTCTCTTTGGCGGCGGCCCGTCGGCCACCCGGTTCACGCTCTCCTTCTCCCTGGGGGGTGCAGCCCGCATGAGTGGGGCGCACATCGGATTGGATTTGGGAGTGAGGCGATAGCGTTTCAAGTGACAGACGGTCACACCCGTCTGAGATTTGATGTGCGAGCCGGAGGCATCCGCAGGCGGAGCGACGGCAGTGCGGCTGCAGCAATGGCTATGCCGTCAGGCGAACGTCCAGGGGTCGAATTCGCTCTGACCCTGTACTTTCATCGTACTTTGAAAAACGCCTTAGACGATCCAAATAGCTCTCATTTGACGGCCTGGGCGGACGCAAGCTCTAGCGCCTGGTTTGTCAAGGATAATATCGCCGAATTTTCTCCCCGCTGGCGAGCCGTCAGCGACTTTTTGCAGCCCGCGCGGCAATGCCCAATGACGCACGCAGCCCATTGAAGTCCGGTTTGACCGCGGCCGATGCTCGGACGGACGGAACCGGGTACGCGCCCGCAACGGCGCCGTTGACGGCCTTGATCTTCCGCTTTGCCACCAGATCGGCCCAGGCGCGGATGCAGGCCGTGTCGTCGTCCTTCCACATGTAAACGGCCATGGGATAGCTGGCGCTCCAGGCTTCCTTCTGGAAGTTCGGATGCAGCAGAATCCAGATCGCCTCGTTCACGCCGGCGACCGTCTCGTCGCCGATCCTGCTGAACGGCGCCAACGCCAGGATCGCACCGGCGGCCTTGACGAACAGATGCCCGAAGGCGGGCGCGCCAACCCAGCCGCGCTCGAGATCCGCCAGCACGCGGCCGGCCTGCTGATAGAACAGCGCGACGGGCAGGCCGACGCCCTCCAAGAGAGCGATTTCCCTGAGCACCTGGTCGTAAGTCGCTCGCGGCGGCAGCGCGGCGGAAAGATCAAGCCGGTTGATCTGCACGCCGACCGCGATCCGCTTACGGTCCGCCGACAACCTGCGCTCCAGACGGGCGGCCGGAAGCAGCCGCTCGAACGTCTTGAGGAAGGCGCCGATCTCGAGCGCAATCGCGGCCGCCGCCTTCCGGCGCGATCTTTCCTCGGCCGCACGCTGCTGCCGCAGCAGGAACATGGCCGTGAGCCACGACGCGCCAATCGCCGCCAGCGCCGCAAAGCCCGACGACAGAAGCGTGGCGGACAACTGCGCATAAGCGGTGGCGTCGAGATTTTGAGGATAGAGCGCACAAAACGACTGCACTCTCCCCGCGCACCACTCCGGCAGAGATTGCACCAGCGCAAACGTCAGCGGACCGGCAACCAGAATCGCCGCGATCCATACGATGGCCGACGCCAGCGCGATCAGCAACACCGCCAATGTCTTCAATTGCCGCCCCGGCCACACATCCCCAGGGTGATTATAGCCCCCACCGACCGCAGAACCGGGCCTCAACCGCGTTCACGGTTAACCGCAGGCGCTTCGCCGGCCGGTTGCGCCGCTTGAATTGCGGGCGGTGCGTCGCTGTGCCCGCCGCAACGGACGCGCGGCCGCTCGGTGCCGGAAAACTGCGGTTCCTTCCCCGAGGGCGCCGTCGCGCGCCTGAGCCCCGCATCGTGAGCACGCCGGCGCGGGCCCTCCCGCACCGGACTTCATCCAGTTCGTGGAGATACATTTCATGTTTCGCAGAATGCTGTTCGTGGCCGCCGCCGATCGAGCTGGTGGCTTCCACCGACATCGCCCTGTTCGACAACACCACGGCCGCGGCCGACCACACCGACGACACGCCAAAGGCCGAGCGCGCCGCGGGCAAGGACATCGTCTCCAGCCAGTTCCAGTTCTCGCCCGACGATCTCGCCTACATCGCCGGCCACTACATCCCGCTCGACCACGAGCAGCTCGTGACGCTGTCGGCGGGCGCCGCCTACAAGTGGAAGGGGTTCACCTTCTCGGGCGATCTGTTGTTCGGCACCGGCCTCCGGCGTGACGGCATGACACCCAACGGCGACCACGTACCCGCCTACACGCAGGTCAATCTCGGCGTGAGCCGTACCTTCACGATCGACGACGCGGGAGCACTCACGGCGCGCTTCGACGTCATCAACCTGTTCGACGAAAAGTACGAAATCCGCGACGGTACCGGCGTGGGCGTCGGCGTGCCCCAGTTCGGGCCAAGGCGGGGATTGTTCGCGGGGCTGTCGAAGGCGCTGTAACGGGCGCTGGAGCAAGTCCGCATGCCTCGAATTGCGGATTTGCTCTGTCCTGTCACGCAATCGGACGGAAAAGTGCTTCACACTTTTCCGGATTGCGCTTTATGCGACCAGCCTGCGGTACAGGTGCCACGTCGAGTGCCCGAGCACCGGTACGGCGATCGCAAGCCCCACGAAAAAGGGCAGCGTGCCCACCAGCAGCAGGCCGGCCACGATCAGTCCCCAAGCCGCCATCACGCGCGGATTGGCGGCGACCGCGCGGAACGACGTGCGCAGGGCGGTGTCGAGACCCACGTCGCGGTCGAGCAGCAGCGGGAACGAGACGACGCTGATCACGAACGACACCAGCGCGAACACGAACCCCACCGCGACTCCCACGGCGATCATCACGTGCCCCGCATGGGTGGCGAACACGTCGTGCAGGAAGGCGCTGGCAGACGCCGGCATCGCGGGGCCGAGCGTGGCGCGATAGATCCACCAGGCACTGGCGATCCACGCGCCGAAGATCGCGATCAGGACCAGGCCGAGCACCGCCACCGCGCCGAAGCCCGGTTCGCGGACCATCTCGATGCCGCTGCCCCAGTTCACTTCCAGCCCCAGCTCGCGGCGCCGGCTCATCTCGTAGAGGCCCACCGCGGCGAAGGGGCCGAGGATGGCGAAACCGGAAGCCAGCGGGAACACGAGCGGCAGCATGTTGGCGCCGAACGCCGCGCGGTCGAGGATGATGCCGATCACGGCGTAGATGATGCCGACAAGCACGACGTCGCTGCGATAGGCCTTGAAGTCATCGAAACCGCTGGCCAGCACCTCGCGCAGGTCGGAAAACGCGATGCGGCGGACGGCAGGCGCCGGCGAATGCGCGGTGTCGCCGATGTGATGCAGCGCGCGGCCCATGCTGCCGATGGCGTGCGCCGCCTGGACCAGCTGCGCACCGCTCCATTCGATCGGGTTCTTGATGGTCATGACGTTCGCTCCCGCGATGCCGTTCTTGCGGCTGTTTTGCGCAAAGATAGACGATGCGCGGGCCCAATGCATTCATGACGGATACATCATTTTCCGATGACGCAAGAACCGGAACGGGACGCGCGGCGGACCGGCGCATTGCTCCGCGCCCGGCCGGGAATGACAGAGGTTCGCAAGGACGAGCCAACCCTGCCCAGCGACAGTGCGCCGGATTTGGCGCGGTCGATCGCTCCTCTATATTCGCGGCATGGACAAGACACGCATCGCGGTTCACAGCACTTGCGGCGGCATGTTGTGGTTTGCCGGCTGGCTGTTCACGATCGGCTATCTCAAGCTCGGCTTCTGGCCGGGCGCGCTGGCGCTGATCATCTGGCCCTATCACATCGGCATGGCGGTCGCGGGACTGCACCACTGAACACGGACGGGAACACCGGTTCCCCAACCCATGTAAGTCGGATGTCCGTTGCGGGGTATCCGGCGCGTATGCGATGCTCTTCGCATGAAACGCAGTATTGTTCGCAGTTGCCGTTTGCTGGCGGCGCTGCTGTTTGCGATCCCAGCTCTGGCTCGCCCCGACAAACTGTCGACGAACGCGCCGACCAGCATTGACGGCGTTGAAACTGTCTGCACTGGCATCGGCTATTCCCAAGAGCACGATCCGCGCTGGATGGCTTATCCCTTGCGGGTGGAAGTTGTCGGCAAAGGCGGCCAGTGGCTGGCCGACGCCGACATCACGCTGTCGAACGGCAAGACTCAGGTGCTGGACGTGCATTGCGGCGCGCCGTGGCTGCTGGCGAAAGTTCCGCCAGGCCGTTACGAGATCACGGGCAGCATTCCGCGCGGCAGTCGCGCTTCGGTTATGGCCTATGTCTCCGCCACGGGTCAGGCGCGCGCGATCTTGCGCTTCCCGGATGCGGGCGGCGCGGTTTCGCAAGCTGAGCAGTAGATTTTAGGCTGCCGCCGGCTCGGCGATCTTTTCCGCAGGCGCGGGTTCTTCGATTTTCGTTTCCGCGGCATCAGCCTTGGCTTCGGCTTTCACCTCGGGCTCGCCAGCAGGCGGTTCCGCAGCGGGTTTCGCTTCGGCGGCGGGCGTGACTTCCGGCGCGGCCGGCGCTTCCCCGGTGACGGCCGCTTCCGTCATTGCCGGTTCGGCCGCAGCGGAAGCCGGCACGCATTCCCCCTCCGGTTCGGGCAGTGCGGATTCGACGGTCGGCTGCTCCTCCGCTGCCGGTTCACTCGTGATCGAATCAACTGCCGGGAGGACCACCGCCGCGGGTGTCCGGGCGTAGATCTCTGCGGCGCGGCTGACGGCGTCGCGGCCGCTGCCCATCAGCTCGAAAAGGACCTGCGAGAACATCGCGGCCCAAAGCCCGAACGCGAACTTGACGTATTCACCCGTCGCGTTGCTGACGATGAGGTCCATCTGCAGCACGAAGGAGGTCGCATCCACCGGGAACGCGCGAATGAAGCGGAAGCGCTGGTTGCACAGGTTGAAGAAATCCGCCGGCAGCGCGATGCCCAGCTCGGCCGCCGGGACCACCGTGCCGATCGCGATGTTGGAATAGCCGGCGTCGGCTGCGCGCTTGAACATCACCACCGAGAACGGGAGACCGCCCGGCAGTTCGGCGCCTGTCTGCGCGTTGATCACCTTGAGCAGCGCGTGGATGACCGGCTTGCCGCCGGCATTTTCCGTTTCCTGGACGGAGATCATGCCCGTGGCGCGCATCAGCGCCACCAGCTCGGACTGGGATATGTATCCGATCACCTTGGCGTCCTGGCTCATCGCGTCCCCCCTCGCCTACGCTTCGCTGTCTAGCGCCGCATCGGCGGCGGCATGCAGGAGCCTCACGGATTCCGGCGAACTCGGAACGGTGCGGCGGAAGGCGTTTACCGCATCGGCGTTCCACACGTATGCGGGGTCGGCAAAGTACTCGCGTTCAAGGCGGTGGCGCTCTCCGGCGAGCGCCTGGCGCTTGCGCTTGGCCACCGCGATGGCGCTGGACCGCAGGCTGGGGATGAAGTGCACGAACCACGGGCCCTTGCCCGCTTCCACCTTCACCTCGCGGTTCCAACACTCCGCGATCTCCTTCTCGAGACGCGTGGCCTGTTTGATGTATTCGGAATAGCGCATCCTACACCCCATGCTCTTTTGCTCTCTGTTTATCATCAAAAGCGGCGCGCGACAGGCGATTTCGCAGGCATGGTTGCCGCAGACCTATCGTCCCGCGCGAATGCATCTCAGCGCGGAAACAACTGGAAGCCAAAATTGTCTGGACGCCTCGCGCACCATGACATTTTCTTGGCATGCGAGGGAACAATGGAGAATTGTTACGAAGATGCGACACGCGCCGCGGCCTATGCGCAGCTCGAGTTCGCCAACACCTATTACCTGGCGTTCCGCGACGTGCCCAAGCTGCTGCGCGGCGCGCCCGGCCCGCGCGCCATGGACTTCGGCTGCGGAACCGGACGGTCGACTCGGTTCCTGAAGGAGCTGGGCTTTGCGGCGGTGGGCGTGGACATCGCCAGCGAGATGATCGCGCAAGCACGCGCACGCGATCCCGGCGGCGACTACCGCCTCATCGCAGGTGAAACGCTGCAGGAGTTTGCCGACGAAAGCTTCGACGCCGTGCTTTCAGCATTCCCGTTCGACAACATCCCGGGCTTCGATGCCAAGCTGCGCCTTTTCCGCAGCCTCAGAAGGGTGCTCGCCCCGCGCGGGCTGATCATCAACATCGTCTCGTCGCCCGAGATCTACACCCACGAATGGGCGACGTTTTCGACTGCGAACTTTCCCGAAAACCGCAACGCCAAATGCGGCGACGTCGTGCGCATCGTCACGACCGACTTCGGCGATCGCCGTCCCTGCGAGGACATCCTCTGGCCGGACGAGGATTACCGTGCTGTCTACGCGCAAGCGGGCTTGTCGGTCGCGGCCACGCTGAAGCCGCTGGCAACCGGCGACGAGCCGTACCAGTGGGTAAGCGAAACCGCCGTCGCGCCATGGGTCATCTACGCGTTGGCGCGATGAGCCGATGCGCGTCCGTTCGACGGACAGGATTGCGCGAGCCTATTTGCGCGAGAACAGCAGCCCGAGACCCAGTACGCCCGCGACGCCGACACAAATCCAGCGCCAGAGCATCGGAACCGCGAACTTGCCAACTGTGATCGCAACGCCGGTGTAGGCGAGATAAGCATGCCCGGCAGCGACCAGTAACAGCACCAGCGCCGACAGTACGATGATAAACGACTTCACGAGTACCCCTCCCAAAACCCTACTTCAATGTAGCACAAATTTGCACATCTGGGTGCGGCGCAGAGACGTCTCGGCGCTTTCCAATTAATCCGAGAATTTGCAAGTTGAATGTGTATGCGCCTGCGCGCAGGGGATGCGAACTCGTCCCCACCACTGAAAACTGCCTCATTGCGGGACAATGAACACCGCGCAATCGCCCGAAAAGGCGGAACGCGCCCTGGCCAAATTCGTTCAGTGCCAAGCGGCGACGAGTCTTTGAAGTGATTCGCCTATGGGAAAATACGTAGGTATCGCTCTCAGCTAGTGACAACTGCGCAAACCTGTGGATTAGTATGAGAATAATACAAAGAAACATCAGGTGGCGACGGTTTCGCCATGGAGTCCCCTCTTCATGTGCGCAAAGCAGTGCTCCCAAGGCTACCCCACCGGTTGGAGTTCGATGCCGTCGCCACCTGCTTTTTCTATGATTGTCGTTGCTTTCTGAAATTCCCCACGGCCGGCCGGGGGGCTGTCCGCTTCTGAATTCTCTGCGGAAGACCGCCCGCATCGGGCAGGAACCGCGGCTGGAGGCGTTGAATGCGAATTTTGTTCGTGACATCCGAGGCCTGTCCGTTGGCGAAGACCGGCGGCCTCGCCGACGTGTCGCGCGCGCTGCCCGCCGCCCTCATGCGGCAGGGCATGGACGTCCGCATTCTGATGCCCGCCTATCCCCACGCCCTCGAACAGGTCGCCCATCCCCATGTTGCCACCCGTCTCCGCGCGGCGTTCGGCGTCGGCGGCGGCCAGCTCGTGGTTGGGCGCTTTCCCGCCAGCAGCCTGCCGGTCTGGCTGGTCGATGCACCTTCGCTGTTCGACCGCGCGGGCGGCCTTTACCAGGACGGCGACGGTCGCGACTGGCCCGATAACGCCTTGCGGTTCGCGTACCTTTCCAAAGTGGCCGCCGACATCGCGCTCGGCCGCGCAGGACTGGCGTGGCGGCCCGACGTGCTGCACGCCAACGACTGGCACACCGGATTGTCGATGATGCTCTTGGCGGCCGAGCCGCATGTGCGCCCCCGCACGGTCTTCACCACGCACAACATGGCGTTCCAGGGCAATTTCGCGCGCGAGGCGCTCGCCGCCCTGCCCGAGGCCATCCGCAACGCGCCGCAGATCGAGCTTTACGGCGGTGCGTCGTTCCTCAAGGCCGGCCTCAAATTCGCCGACCGCGTCACCACCGTCAGCCCCACCTATGCGCGCGAGATCCTGTCGCCCGAATTCGGCTTCGGCCTGGAAGGCGTACTCAAGGATCGGGGCGAAGACTTCCGCGGCATCCTCAACGGCATCGACGACGAAACCTGGAATCCGGCGACCGATCCGTGCCTGGCGCAGAACTACCGGCCGGGCGACATCTCCGGCAAGCAGGTCTGCAAGCGCATGCTGCAGCGGGAGCTTGGCCTGGACTGTGCGCCCGACCACACGCCGCTGATCGGCTTCGTGAGCCGCCTGACCGGGCAGAAGATGGCCGACACCGTGCTCGACGTGCTGCCGTGGATCGTACAGCACGGCGCCCAGCTCGCGGTGATCGGCGAAGGCGACCGGGGCATAGAAAGCGCCCTCGCCGAAGCGCACAAGCGCCACCCGGGCCGCGTCGCGGTCACCATCGGCTACAACGAGGCGCTGGCGCACAAGCTGCAGGCGGGCAGCGACATCCTGCTTTCTCCGGCGCGCTTCGAACCGTGCGGCCTCACCCAGCTTTATGCGTTGCGCTATGGAACGCTGCCGGTGGTCCGGCGCACCGGCGGGCTGGCCGACACGGTCGCCGATGCCGACGCCCACGCCATCGCCGACCGAATCGCCACAGGATTCGTCTTCGAGCGGCCTGACGGCTACGGCCTGACCGAGGCGCTGTCGCGGGCGCTGGCGGCGTTCCGCGATCCTCTGCACTGGCGGCTCATGCAGCTTCAGGCGATGACCCGGGATTTCAGCTGGCGCGCCAGCGCCGCCGAATACATCGCGCTGTACGAGGACCTCACGGGACCCGCATCGCGCGGGCACGGTTATGCACACGAGAACGAGACTGCGGAAATCTTGCGGGCGGCGGGGTGACATGGACACATTGGAGGTTGCGATGATTCACGAACACGACATAACCGAGGAGCAAATCCGCCATCGCGCTTACGCGATCTGGG
>Ga0335085_10001696_pt1 | contig 44762 bp, 38 predicted proteins | sample Lox_Sample_45_FD_206712 | JGI IMG/M metagenome (GOLD analysis project Ga0335085, IMG submission 206712) | Soil microbial communities from Loxahatchee National Wildlife Refuge, Florida, United States - Lox_Sample_4.5 | ecosystem: Environmental > Terrestrial > Soil > Wetlands | place: USA...
GGTCCCCACGTTGCCAGCACCCACCGTACCCTTAGAACCATTGGTGAAATTGTAGGTGTAGCCCACATCCACCAGACCATCCACTGAGACCGCAGGGGTCGGCACTGCGCTAGCCGTGGCCGCAGGCGTCGCGGCCGCCGTTTGAGCCAAAGCCGGCGAAACAGCGACGGCCAGGGCCAACGAGGCCAAACAGCTGAACAGCTTGATCATCTTTCTCATCTCGTCCTCCTTGAAGTATTGAACCTTACATGCGTTGGTAGTTCCTCAGGGGCGAACCACCAACCGCGACAGACTAAACAGGTTTCCATCCCTAAAGCAAGGCTTGTGCCACTACCATCCACAGAGAGGGATGAAAAAAAGCTTGTAAAATTGGGGTTTTTTGAGAAGAAAATATTGCCAATACCGTTGCGAATTACATTATTTACATAAAAATACAAATTTGTAACGTTAATGAAGAACAAAGATAACAGCTCCAACTTGTTTCAAAATTTCAAATTTAGGATCGGAAATTATCGAAAACTCGAATGATGTGGTTTAAAGCGAGGTTGCTTTAATTAATTGAATCAGAATAGGTAACATTAAATACAACCGTGGTCTCAAAACCATCAAGTCAGAAAGCCTTTTTTTGGAAAAAGATGTTAATAAATTTGTACTAAAGCGGACACGATCTTCATCCATAACATAAAAGATATTTTTATCTTTTCACTCCACTTGATCAATAACTTGAAGTTCCCATGTTTGAATAAGTGCCAAACGATAGATATTGCATTTGGATATCGCCAACAATTTGACCACCAGCAGGATAATTAAGGACAGCTCTTATATATGGATCGCCTGCTGCCGTGTAAGTGACCGCCACACTTTGTCCTCCGGCCAAAGAAACAGGCCCATGAACTGTTCCCCCTGGTGGATCAAGCCCGCCAATTTGATAAGAAATTGAGTAAAGGACATTACCACAATCGAGGGAAGAAGCGACTTCGATCGAACAGTATTCTTGCCCGCCACCTATGGAGGTTTTGTCCATCAGCAGTGTTACCGGAATAGGCCAACCTTTAACAATAGAAGCTCCGGTTTGCATAACTGAATTTCCAGAAAAATCACTGGCGGTAAGTGATAGGGGGATCGTTTGATAATAACAAGTATTTTTAACGATTGTAATTGCGGCGAAGTTAACGCCACCACCGAATATTATATTTTGAGGATTGGTTAAACTAAATCCAGGAATATTTGGGTATCCCTGCAAAGTAACGCTGACCGGCACATCTAAACTACCATTTTCAGAATAAGAAACTGTAATGGGGATAAAATCGGGTAGCCCGGTTGACATTGTTTGTGATACGGGACTAATGGCTACAGAATTGCCGCCTGTAGAAAATGTGGCCGCGTATTGGCCGGCTCCCGCAATAGTCAATGGGAGTGTGCTCCTCCAAAACGTGAATTTATTAGCACCATTGGTAACGCTTTGAGCAGGAACTATCGCAGTCCAAACTCCATTGACTAAATTTGAAGGATTAAACGCGGCATACCCAACAACCGGCTGTGTAGTGTTGGCTCCAAATGTATTGCCGGATGGATCAAGAAGATAAATAGAAACACCCTGAATGGCACTAGGCACCGGAACGTTATCGCTTACATATATCTCAATAGCTCCGCTTTGAGGAGTTGGCGTCATTGAGGGCACATCCAATCCATTTGGCGCATAGACGCCATAGGGATGGTCAGTTTTGTTGCAACCCATGTAATAAGTGGAAACCGTTCCCAAAAACAAAATAATCGAAACAAGCCAATAATTTTTTTTCATAAGGACTCCCCAGAATTTTCTGTTCGTGAATTTATTCCTTCTCATCTTTTTTGTAAACGTTGGAGATTTATTTCCAAAAACAAGACACTATTTAGGCGGTTTAATTTAAACCTTAGGACAAACCGGAAAACGGTTTTCGAAGGCCGCCATCTTGGGCAAAATCTCCCAAATAAATGGCCCTCTTGCAACGCGTTTGCTAAAATCCCCCCGATTTCAAGGAGGTTTTATGGCCTGCATTATGAAGAAATTTATGCTGTTTTTTGTCCTGGTCGGCTTATTTCAGCCACTTTTCGCCGACGATAACTTCGACTTTTCCTCCACAGATTTCGCCCAAGAAAACAAATGGGTGGCGCCGCCACCTGCTGATGAAAGCGACCGGCTCGTTAAGTTTGACCTTCAGGCCGTCTTCCAGCAGGACGCCGACCTTTCCGGTGAGGCTTTCTCCATGTTTGACCTCTCCGCAAAGCGCACATTAGATGAAAACTCAGTTTTTGCCGAGGGTTTGGTCCGTTTTCGCAAGAGCCTCTCAACTTCGGACTCGGCCGGGAACATTGACCTACGCCTTGCCCGCATCTCCTACCTGGAGCCCTGGCTTCAGGTAACCGGAGGCCGTTTCGACCTTTTCCAGGTTCTGACGCCCAACCTTTTTTTCGGGGCTTATCCCATCATGGGCGTTCACCGGGTCGATGGGGTTATGGCGACCATCCCCTTCTCTTTCTTTTTCGACTTGGGTCCCGCCAAAGAAGGGAAGACGGAGGCGTCCTCGCCTCTTGCTCTCAGTTTTTTCTACACCCCCAGCCTCTTTTCCGCTCAAGCGGTCCAATATGACAACACCCAAGCCTTCTGGCTTACCCAATTGCGCTTCCGGATCGAGGACAGGGACTTTTCCCCCACCTTCCGGGCCAACTTCGGAGGCTCCGCCAGCAACTACTTTGACTATTCTTCGTTGAACGGTTCCAATACCTTTTCCATCGCCGCGGATCTCGCTTTCGAGCAAAACTACGACTTGACCGCCGAATATGGGGTGCAAAATATCAATTTGGTTTCGGCCACCAGCGCCCTTTCCCTCGGTTTCCAAGCCTCGCGGTTGGGCACCTGGGGCGCCTTCTCCTTTGACCAGATCGCCCTCGAGGGGCAATTCCCTCTCGGCTCTTCCCCGGATAACCCCTTCACCGGCGGTAACGGCCTTTTCCCGGGCCTCGCCCAAACCCCTCAGGCCTGCTGGTATGCCAAAATCCGGACCCGTCTGAAGGTTCTTTTCATCGAGGTTCATGTCACCAATAACCAAAATGACTTCACCCTGGCCCGGCCTATGGCAGGTTCCATTGGTGTTCCTTTCACTGGAACCTTCGGGCCCGGCAACGAGACTGACGGACCCGGCACATCGTTGCATTCGATTGGTTATAATAATTTGGCTTATATGATCCGTACGGGGGTTGAGTTTTGAGAAAACCGGTTCGTGGTTCACAGTTAATGGTTGGCGGGAACAACTGAAATGCCTTTCAACTTTCGTCTTTTTATCCTCTTTTCTTTTTTAACTTTTCCGATCGCCGCCGCACAGGCCCAAACACCGGCCCCAACGCCGACAACCACCAATCCGGCGGAGGGAAACCTCTATAAGTTCGAGTCCACCACTGTCTGGGGCCACGTGAAGGTTTCGGTCCTCACCGCTTCCGATGGATTCCAAGTGGGTGTGAGCAGCGACTCGGCGGTTTCAGGCTGGGTCCTCAAGGATGAAAAGTCCAGCCAAGTCCTTTCCAAGGGCGGATTGAACCCCTCCAATCAATTCAGGTTCAAGGCCGGCCGGCCTTTTCAGGATGCCTATCGGCTGACCCTTTATTTAACCAGTGACCGGGAGCAAGTCCCCGTGGTCGTCCGCCTCGTCGCCACAAATGACGGAGTAGCCTCCAAAAACGTGGCCGTTTCCATCGATGGACTCGAGGACTTCCAGGACAATCCCGACCGGCCCTACAACACCATGGTGAAAAACCTTTATGGGCAGGCGGTGGAAAGCTACTCCAAGGGCGATAATCTTCACGCTCTTTCCCTCCTGAAAAAGGCTGAGGAGCTGGACCCCCTGCAGCCCCAGGTCGAGGCCCTTCTGGAAAAAATCCAGGGGCCCGGGGATAAGCCGACGAGTCCCTTGGACCAAGTCCGCGCCGACATGAAAAAGGGAAAAATGGAGGAGGCCCAGGCCAAATTGGAGGATTACCTGGACGAGCATCCGGATGATGAGGACGCCTTGGCACTCAAGGATAAGCTGGAAGGAAAGCATCACAAAAAAAACGCGCCCAAAACCAAGAAACCGGCGGTTGAAAAAACACCGCCTCCCCAAAACATGGAGGACTCCCAGGCCAAGGCCGACCAGGCCTATAACTTAGGACTCGACAGCTACCGCCAAGGCGATTACGCGGCCGCCAAGAAGTTTTGGGAGGAAACCTTGGAAATCCAGCCCACCCATCTGCAGGCCCAGCGCAACCTAGAGCGTTTGAAGCAAGAACACCCCGACCTGAAATAGCTTCCTTCCTCGTCCATAGGGTATGCTTTCTCCCATGCGAAAAACCATCGGGGCCTTTATCCTCCTATCCGCGCTCTCGTCCAACCTATGGGCCATTCCAGGCCAGGTGGAAAACAACAACTACAAAGTCGTCCTATCCGAAACCCTTCCCGGCATTGACGGGCCGGGCATCCTCCTTGCCCCCGATGCGGCCATCACGGTCACCGTCACGGACAAGTTCCGCTCCCAACAGGTTTCCTATCCGCTCAAAGCCTATGCCATCCGCTCCTATTTCCTTTTGGGGGACAACCTCAACCTCGTCACCCGCACCAGCCTCGCCACCGACCCCTCCCCCCGCTACGGATTCCTCCAATTGAACCTGCCCAGCCCCTCCGACTCCCGCCAGTTCGAAAACCTGAAGCAGTATTCCCTTTCCCCCGACCAGCAAGTTTTGCTCCTAGTGGCGGACAAGGGCCCGGGCGCCCCCTGGGTCGGCATCGCCCAACTGGCGGACAACCCCTTAAGCCTCCAATGGCTTTATGCCGAGGCGGCGGGCGTCAATCTCTTTAAGTCTGTCTTCGCCGCACCCGTATCAACCTTGACCATCTCCGATCCCGTCGGCTGGGCCGCCGATTCGCTCTCCGCAGCCTTCCTTATATCAGTGGGGGATGGTTCCCTGGACGCCCAGGGGAAACCCTTGCTGAAGGACTACCTGGCGGGTCTGGAACGAACGGATACGGGGTGGAAAGCAACCGTCCAGCCGGTGGACCTTTCGGCCTACCATTTTCACTCCGGGGCGGCGCTGACCGACCTGCGCTGTGACGGGCAAAAAATAAGCCTTTTCCTGACCTCGGACAACGCCACAAACCCCGTGGAGGTGGATTTCAAGCTGAATCTGCCCTGATAATGTAGTTATAATTTTAGGGAAGTTCCCGGCTTCCTCCCACCGGTGGGAGGCGGTTTGGCAACTTAAAACCACTTGGCTTTTCAGCGGACCGTACCATGAAAATCAACCACAACAATCCCAACATCCAGCTTCAGAACATCCTGGGCCTTGAACAAGCGGCCCGCAAGGAAGCCGCGCAAAAAGCCGCCGAGTCGGCCAAGGCCCATGCGGCGGAGGAAGCCCTGCGCCTCCAAGCGATGGCCGACTCCTTGAAGAAGATCGGGAACGGCCAAAAGAAAAATCCCGGTGGCCCCTCCAAACAGGGCCGCCGTAACGCCCGCTACATGCCCGACGGTACCGTCGAACCGGAAGGTTCGGACGTACCGGAAGGCCCTTCCGGCCCCCCGCCCCAGGGCGGCATCGACCTCCGGGCTTAACCCTTCCAGCTTAAATCCGGTTTTTTCCTAGAAAAAGATGAAGGTCATCAGGATAAAGATCGGGATGAGAACCGCTCCCGACCAAAGCATATACCCGCCGAAGGAAGGCATTTTGACCCGGGCCGACTCGGCGATGGCGCGCACCATGAAATTCGGCCCATTACCGATATAGCTGTTGGCGCCCATGAGGACCGACCCGCAGGAAACCGCCGCCAAAAGGTTGGGCGCGTTGCGGGCCAATTCCCCCAAATGGTCGGTGGGAAGCCCGGCTTGGCCCGCCGCTAGCGCCGCGTAGCTGAGGTAGGTCGGGGCGTTATCGAGGAAACTGCTGAGTATTCCCGAAAGCCAGAAGTACTGCCAGGGATGGTTAAGGGCCAGCGCCTCCCCCTTGGCCCCCAGCAGGGTCAGGGCCGGGATCATGGAGCCGAAGATCCCGAAGAACAAGACCGCCACTTCCTTCAACGGCGCGAAATCGAACTGGTTTTCCTCATGGATGGACGGGGGCGTCTTCTTATGGGAAAGAAGGGCGATCAGGCCCATGACAATGACCTGGAACAGTTTGGAAACCGTCTCGCCCCAGGGTCCGGCATGTGTCTCCAGAAATGGGTTCAGGAAATAACCCGTTCCCAAGACGGTCGCCAGGATGCCCAAAAGGCAGAAGACGTTCATCCAGCCTTCCAAGTGGATGGGCTGTTCGGCCTCCGTCACGGCCTGGATGAGGGAGCCGCGGATGTGGGTTTCTTCCCCGTCGAAGATTTTGTCGTCGATCAGGTGGAAAACAAAAAGGAGGATGAGCAGGGTCAGCGACCAGACAGGGATGAGCCGGAAGGTCCAGAAGAAGGGGACCCCCCTTAAGAAACCCAGGTAAAGGGGTGGGTCGCCCAGGGGCGTCAGCAGCCCCCCGCAGTTGGAAACGATGAAGATGAAAAAAACCACCACGTGGGCCTTATGCCGCCGCAGCTGGTTGGCCCGCAAGAGGGGCCGGATGAGGACCATGCTGGCCCCGGTGGTGCCCAGCAGGCTCGAGAGGATCGCGCTCACCCCCAGGAAGAGGGTATTGATGTAGGGCAGCCCGGCGAAGGCCCCCGTGATGCGGATCCCCCCCGCCACCGTGAAGAGGGACCCCACCAGGGCCAGGAAGGCCAGGTAATCCAGGTAGGTGTTCATCACCCGGGCCCAGTCGGCCGTGGGGCGCAGGTAGAGGATCACGCCCGCCACGGCGCAGGCCGCCGACAGCAGGAACTTGTTGAGCATACTTTCCCACCAACGGGAGACGTAGGGGATGAAAGGCGCGGCCGCCGTGCAGAAAAGGAGGAACACGAAGGGCGAAAGATGGAGCGCCGATATCCCCCAGCCCATCTGCTTCCAGTAACTCAAGGAATCCATAAGCCCCTTTCAATTCAGCCGTTGGCGGTTAGTTTTTAGCCCTTTGGAAAAGGCATCAAAATTCTCGCCGATACCTAAAGCTCACAACCAACGCCCGCCGTCAAGACACCGCCACGTCGTCCTCTTCCCCGCTGCTGATCGTGTAGGCCTTCTCGATGCGCCGGACGAAGACCTTCCCATCCCCCGTCCGGCCCGTCCTGGCGCTTTCCAGGACCGCCGACACGATCTTCCCGGCCTGCGCGTCCGTCGCCACGATCTCCAACTTGAGCTTGGGAAGTACTTCGATCTTGTAGCTCTTCCCAAAAAAAGACTTGGTGACGCCCTTTTGCTTCCCGTGGCCCTTCACCTCGGTCACGGTGATCCCGGGATAGCCCACCGATTCCAGGGCCGCCCGGACCATTTCGAACCGGTCGGGTTGGATGATGGCCTCGATTTTTTTCATGAAGTAAAAATCCGATTAACCGTCAAGGTCACCGAGCGCGCGAAGAAAGGCGAAAACAAGAATCGGGCCCAACCTTTGTTTGTCGTTCTTGGTGCCCTGGGTGCCTTGTGGTTCAAATTTCTAATTTTTCGTAACCGCCAACCGCGAACCATCTTTACGAAACGGCCTTGTCCCCGGCATCCCCGCTGCTGATCCGGTAAGCCTCGTCGATGGTGTAAACGAAAATTTTGCCGTCGCCGACCTGGCCCGTGGAGGCGCTGGCCTGGATCGACTTGACCAGCTTTTCGATCTCCGAATCGGGGGCGACGATCTCCAACTTGAGCTTGGGCAGGAATTCCACCTTGTATTTGTAGCCCCTGAACTCCTGGGCCAGTCCTTTTTGCTTGCCGTGGCCCTCGACTTCGGTCAGCGTGACCCCGGTATAACCGGCTTGCTCCAAGGCCTTCTTGACGCTGTCGAATTTTTCGGGCCGGATGATGGCTTCGATTTTTTTCACGGAATCTCCTTTAGGGGAAGAAAAGTCTCAAAAGCAGAACCTATTTATCACCAAGACGCCAAGCCACCAAGGTAAATAAGGCCGAAACTCCCGGATGAATTTGCGGCTTGGAAGCGGGCCCCGAATAATGAAAAGGCCCCCTTCCGGGGGCCTTTTCCCATCTCCAAATGACCAGCCTTCTGTTTTCAACAACCCATCAATGCGAAGTGACATTCTCCGAGGCCGGGTCCATCTTGACCCCGACGTAACCCAGGACGCCCATTTCGGGGATGTCCAACCCTTCCATTTCCGTCTTGGGATCGACACGGTTTCCGACCGTCTTCTCGATAACCATGAAGACCACCCAGGAGATGATGGACAGGGTGATGAAGCAGGTGACCACACCGATGATCTGGGCGATGAACTGGGAGGAGTCGCCGTAGAACAATCCGGTCACGCCCTTCAGGTTGTTGGCCGCCGCGGAGGTTCCCAGGTACTTGTCGGCCCCGACGCCGTTGAAGCCCTGGCCGTAGGTGCCGTCCGCCAAAAGGCCGAGGGAAATGCAGCCCCAGGCTCCGTTGGTGCCGTGCACCGAAATGGCGCCGACAGGGTCGTCCAGTTTCAGGACCTTCTCCACGAAGAAGCAGCTCTCGATGACCAGGATTCCGGAGACGATCCCGATGATGGTGGCGCCGGTGGCGCTCACGAAGGCCGAGGGGCCGGTGATGGCCACCAAGCCCGCCAGCATACCGTTGATCATCATTCCCGGGTCGGGCTTGTTGCCGCGCACGAACCAGATCCACAACATGGCCGCCAAGGCACCCCAAGCGGAAGCCAGCATGGTGTTGACCGCAACGACCGAGATGCGCAGATCCGCGCCGGCCAGGGTGGAACCGGGGTTGAACCCGAACCAGCCGAAGGCCAGGACGAAACAGCCCGCGATGGCCATGGGGATGTTATGGGCCGGGATGGTGTTAGGCGTTCCGTTTTTGTTGAACTTCCCGATGCGGGGCCCGATGATCCAGGCACCGATCAAGGCGATCACACCGCCCTGCATGTGCACCACCGTGGAACCCGCGAAGTCGCAGTAGCCGTGGCCCAAGCCGAAGTTGGCGCCCAATTGGGAGAGCCAGCCGCCACCCCAGACCCAGTTTCCGAACACGGGGTACATGATGGTTCCGATGGCCACGCCGTAGAGGCAGAAGGCCGACCATTTCCAGCGTTCCGCCATAGCACCCGTGGGGATGGTGGCCGTGGTGTCCATGAACACCATTTGGAACAGGAAGAGAGTGAAGACACCCACGTCATAGGCTGGGCCCGTCAGGAAGTATCCGACATTCCCGATCAAGCCGAACGGATGCCCGAAAAGGGTCGGGGCCCATTCACCGCCCAATCCGGCGTAACCACCCAAGGTTCCCAGGGCGCCGATGCCGCCGAACATGAAGGCGAAGCCGCAGACGTAATAGCCCAGCATGCCGAAGGGGTAAATCATGAAGTTCATGCTCATGGTATGGCCTGCGTTCTTGGCCCGGCACATGCCGGTTTCCACCAGGGCAAAACCGAACTGCATGAACATGACGATGTAACCGGTGAACAGCGTCCAGACGAAGTTGATGGCCACCCGGTTGTGGCCCACCGCGGCCGCCAGCTCGGAAACCGTCGGGTTCTTGGTGTCCTTAAAGGAATTGAAACCCGTCAGGTCCGAGATGGAACCCGTGGCCGAACCGTTGGGGTCGGGCCCTTGGGGCGCAGGCGTCGCGGCCGGGGCCGCCGCCGTCGTCGGGGCCGCCGCCGTCTGTGCGTTCACCACCATCGGTACGGCGAGTACCGTCAGGTAGTAAAGCATCAAACCGATGCTTCCTATCTTTCGAATTTTGGCTAACATAACTCTTTCCTCCTTGTTGATTTAAAAGCGCTCCGGAATCCCCATCCCATCCACGCTTCAGCGGCGGAAGATTCCTTCATCTCAGGGCAACTCAACAGCAGCCCAACAGTGCAGGAGGTAAAAGCAAGGCTTGTGCCACGCATCAAGAAAATGTCAAAAACTTATAAAAAACTCATAAAGAAAGGCTTCGGGAAAATAAAAACTGAGTAAAATTAATTAAATTTAACTACACTTATGTAGATTTATACAAAAAAATGAAGAACAGCCAAAAAGAGAGATTTGTCTTTCTTTCCGAATCGAATGGGGCTTTTGTCCCCCAATATTTGGCCCTAAAGGGGAAAACTTAACCTTACAATCGTTGGACTTTGAGGATTATCGGCCTTGATCGGGAAGGGTTTTGTGTTCCAAGACCGGTGGTTCACATCTTGCAGTCTGGACCCTATTCAAATTTAAAACCGGAGTTTACCCATGAAACTTGGCATCACGCTCTACCGTTTTGGAATCCTCGGCTTTCTTTTCGCCCCCGGAGTGCTTCTGGAAGAGCCCTTTAAAAGCTCCCTCGCCCAGGGCCACTCCTTAATAACCTTGATGACTTCACCCTATTTCCTACTCTATGGCTTGCCCCTCTTGGCAGGTTTCACCATGCTGGCCATGACCGAAGAAACCTTTCGCTCTCCGGTTCCAGGCCTTGCCCGGCTCGTCAACGCCCTTTCAGCCTTGATGCTTTTCTGGCTGATCCTTTGGTGCTTCATCTGGTCCGGCCTGGACTCGAAAGCGGGCAACCAGGCCGATCCCTTCGTCAAATACATCCTGGTCGTGGGCCTGGTGGGGGCGGCTGTTGGCTTGGGGATCTATCTTTGGGGCTGGAAAGGGTCGGACTTGGCGAAAAAGACGGCCCGCTTCCTGATGGCCATCGGCTGGAACGTCAGCTTCATGAGTTTCCTGAACCTTCACTTGGAGCCCGCCATGGGCCATTTGAAGGGGCCTGGAATCGGCGGACTCCTGGTGATGGCCGGCGTTTACCTAATACTGCGGGAACTCTAAGGCCTTTGCCTGCGGTCAAACCCGGACGGTCCGCCGGACGTATTTCATGACCGCTTCCAGGGCCTCCGGGGCCGAGAGGGCGTCCATGGGATCGTGCTTCTTGCAATAACCCACCATGCATCCACTGCAGGCTTTGTTTTGGGGTATCAGGATCGTGTGCTCGTTCCCCCAGGGGCCCCACCGGTCCGGGGTTGCGTCGGGGGCGGGTGAAAAGACGGTGACGGTCGGGGTTCCCACCGCCGCGGCCAACTGCATGGGACCGAAAGGCCCCGAGAAGAGGCAGAGCGCCCCTTGGCACAAGGCGGCCAACTGCTTGAGTTCCAATTCCCCCGTGGAAACCACTAAGGGTTTTTGTTCGGGTGGAAAGGCAAAAAGCGGGGCCATGACTTCGGTTATGAGCGCCTCTTCCCCCGCCACCGAGGTTACGACAACCCGCATCCCCTTGGCCTGGCACAAAAATCCCAGTAACTGTCCGTACCTTTCCATCTTCCAATGCAGCATCCGCCCTCTCGACCCTGGATGCACGATCACGTAAGGCGTGCCGGCCGGGACCCCTTTTTTTTCCAGGTACTGCCTGATCCATGCCTTAGCATCCTCACTCACTGGAAATTCGATCTTTTCGGCGAATTGGGTCACGCCCAGGGGTTTCAAAAGCTCAAAATTGTATTCGACCTCGTTGCGGTCGCTCACGGCCCGGCGGACCTGGGCAGCATGGGTTAGGAAGATTCCGTGCCACTTATAGGGTGTTCCGACTCGCACGGGCACCTTGGCCAGCCAGGCGGCCAAAACCAGTTTGGGACGGGGATAGAGGTTGATGAAGGCATCCGCCCCCAGGGCCCGGAAGCGTCCAGCCAGTTGGAACAGTCCTTCTCCTTTTATAGCCGTTAATATTCCATCCACCGCGGGATGCCCCTGGAGAATGGCCTGCCCGCTGGGGTCGATGTAGGTCGTAATCCGGGCCTGGGGAAAGGCGGTCTTGAGGCTTTGGAAAGCCGGCAGGGCGGAGAAAAGGCTGGCCGGATTGTCGGCGCAGGCCACCAGGATGTGGCGGGGGGCTGGTTGGGGCATGGAAGATTCCTTAAGGATGCTTTTTCTTGGGCTTCAAGTCCGATAACGATACTGAATCAGCACCCTTTCGGCAATAGGCCCCTTCGATGGTGGTCGGCCGGGTCCCCCCGCCGAGAAAGCAAAAAAGCCGTCGCGGGTTTCCACGGCGGCTTTGAACAATCCCGAATTGACCAAGAAACAAAAAAGCCGCAGGGACGTTTGGCCCGTCCCGGCGGCTTTGAGGCTTTAAGGAGAGAGGTGGTTCTTAAACCGCTTCGACCCCGGTTTCCCCGGTGCGGACGCGGACGGTTTCGTCGGTGGTGCTGACGAAGATTTTCCCGTCGCCCTTGTTCCCCGTATTCAACTCTTCCTGCATGATGTCGATGATATGGGGCACATCCCAGGCGTTGACAACTACGTCCACGCGGAGTTTCTCAAGGAACTTCACCTTCGTGGGTTTGTCGTCGTTCTTGGATCCAAGCGTGCGGCCGAAGCCCTTCACCTCGGTGACCGTCATCCCCTTCACCAGTTCTTCCTTGTTCAAGGCATCGGCCAGATTGTCCAGCGAGTCAGGCCGGATGATGGCCGTGATGGTCTTCATGCCGTGCGACTTCAGCACGGAAGAACCCATCACCCAGAGGCCGTAAACCAGGGCCCAACTCAATGCGATGTAGGCGAAGATCTTGAATTCCAACTGCGAATCCGCATTACCGATGGTGTAGAGATAAATGATCCCCGTGCACATCGCGATGTTCAACACCAAACCCAAAAATGGAATCAATGCATGCTTGAAAACATTGAAATCCTTGCGGTCCTTATAGGCCACAAAGGTCCAGATGCAGACCAAGCCATACAACACGAAGGTTCCGAAGTTGGACGCCAGCGTGATGCCCGTCAGGCCGTCGACGGACTGGAGCCCAATAGCGGCTACCACACAAGAGAGGGCAACCAAGAACCAGATGGCCGTATAGGGCGAGGCGAATTTGTTGTGGATGAACCCCATCACCGACGGCAGCTCCCGATCCTCCGCCATGCCGGTGGTCACACGGACGGCCGTATTGATACAGGCCAGTGTGGTCCCGATGACCGCGATGGCGACCGTGGCCGCCATGATGAGCATGAGGACTTGGCCTGCGTGGCCGAAGAAAGCATTCCCCATTGCCACCACCATATCGCCCACTGGGGCCGAGGAGGCGGCCATGGCGTCCATACCGGTCACGATTTTCGTCGTGGCCGGGGCGGCCGCGACGGCCGCGACGGCCGGGATCGTCACGCCGGCGGCGGTGACCGTGGCCGGGGCGGCGGCGACGGCCGCGACGGCGGGAACCGCCACGCTGCCCGTCAGCTTCTCACTCACCACCAGGTTGGCGCAGAAGTACTCGAACAAGTAGGCGATCAAACACTGCACCACCAGGGCCACGATGATGGCCTTCGGGATGTTCTTTTCCGGTTCCTTGGTTTCGGCGGCCAACGAGGTTGAGCTTTCGAAACCGACCAGGATCAGGATGGCGATAGTGGATTGGATCAGCACGCCCTTGATCGCGTGGAACTTAACGATGTCAAAGCCCCCGCTGAAAGCCCAGGTCGTCGCGTGATCCGGGTTGTTCATGCGGTAGGCGATGCACATCAAGCCGAAGATCACGATGGTGACCCACTGGATGATATTGCCCCACATATTGGCCTTGGTGGAGCCTTGCACGCCCCGATGGGCGATATAACCCACCCCAATGGCGAAGACGACGGAGGCGATGAGCTGCCATGTGTAGTTCATCGTCGCTCCGGTGATGTTATTAAAAACATAAGCCACCAAAGTTCCCATGAAAGCCACCATGACGCCCGGATAAACCCAATAGAACAAATGGGCGGCCCAGCCGGTCATCAACTTGGCGACGCGGGCAATCGAGGTCGGCCCGGGGCGCTTGAGCTTCATGCTGTCGATAAAGGCCTTTTCGGCGAAATAAACGCAGCTGGCGAAACCCGCTTCCGGGTAGATCTTCGCCAGTTCGGCGTAGGAAAACGCCGTCATGAAACACAACACCGTCGCCACGAGGATCCCCGCCCACATGTCGTTGGGGCAGGCGACCCCGTCCGGCGTCGACGCCGCGGCCTGCAACTGATAGGTAATCCAAAGGAAGGCGCCCGGCGCGATCAACGCCATGGCGTTGATGGCCGCACCCTTCCAGTCCAATACCCGGGTGACCAGGGATTGTTCTTGTGTCTTTGCCATTTTTTTCCTCCTGTTTTTAGATTGGCGTTACCCTTAAAGGCAACTCTTGTGCCATTGGCGCGGCCAAAATGCGGAGGATGTTCCCTGAAAAAGTTCCCGGAATTTTTGGGAATTAAAATTTCGTTAGTGCGAAAGAAAATAATGGCGAATGACGACGGACCTTTTTTTTCATCCCAAAAAAAATTTATGTTTTCTTGATTTTTAAACTGGTCTTCTTGATGATTCCTTTATTTTTAGGTGCTCTTGAGGGCTGAAAAACTTGCCTATAAGCTTCCTCAAAATGGGAGTCAACCAACAAAGTTTGGTGACTAATACATTTGTGTAGGCACGGCCGGAATCCGGCTTTTTATCGAGAGTTTAGCGTCGGGAAGTCCTGATCCTCCGGTGGTCCCCCATGTTGACTGCCGGTCTTTAATATACTGTCTCAAGAAAAACCTGAAAGGATCCGGCCCTGCCGCCGAAACCATGTCCACCGAACTTGATGCGACAGACCCCTCTCCCGGCCCGGCCAAAACTCCCAACCTTGTTGCGCTTCCTCCGTTGGAAAGCACCGGACAAAAGGTTAAGAAATATTTCCTGAGCTTCCTGGTGATCGCCCTTTTGACTGTTCCAGCCTTTATTCTGCGGCAGGCCCTGGACACGGCCGCCATCGCCATGTTCTACCTGCTGGCCCTGGTGGGTATCGCCGTCTGGCTGGGCAGGGGCCCGGCCATCATGGCCTCCTTCCTGGGCGTGCTGGCACTGGATTATTTCGTCAACCCGCCCTACTTCAGCTTCACCATCACCCGTTTTGAAAGTTGGATGACTCTCTTTTTAATGCTGGTGGAAAGCCTGGTCATCAGCACCCTGGCCGCGCGCCTGAAGGAACAAGTAGATTGGGCCGAAGAAAGGGCTGTTTTCGCCTCCCTATTGTCCGACTTGGGTCCGACCCTTGACGAGTCGGAGGGGGAAAATTTGTTCGTCGAAAAGGTTGAGCGTTACCTATCCCGGACGGTGAAGGGCCGGGCTTGGCTGTTGTTGGCGGACGAAAACAGGATTTTTAAGCCGGGCCCGGCCTCCAGGGAAGAAGGGCCGGGATGGGAACCCCAAGCGGCCCAGTGGTGCCTGGAGAAGGGCCAAAAAACAGGTCTCGGTCACGGCCCGTTTTTTAATTCCAAATTCCTTTACCTCCCCCTCGGAGCTCCATCCCGAACCCTGGGGGTGGTTGTTTTTGACCTCCACTACCACCGCAAAACCCTTGCCCCGCACCATATAACCCGTTTGGATTCCTTCGTCGGCCAGGTTTCCTCCGCGCTGGAACGCAACAACCTCTTCCTTCAACTGGAAGCCCGCCGGATCGACATTGAGAACGAAAAAAACCGGAGCGCCCTCTTAAGTGCCGTTTCTCACGACCTACGGACGCCGCTGACCGCCATCAAGGGCGCGGCCAGCAGCCTGATGGGCGATTGGATCCTTTTGAATCCTAAAACCCGCTCCCAATTGTCCCGCATGATTTACGACGAAGCGGATCGCATGAACCACCTGGTCCAGAACCTCCTGGATATGACCCGCCTCCAGGCAACCGCCCCCCAGTTGAAGAAAGAGTGGCAGTCCATGGAGGAGTTGGTGGGTGCGGCCTTGGACCGCCTGAAGGCGAGGCTGGCGGACCGGGCCTTTTCCCTCGAGCTTCAACCGGACCTTCCCCTCGTTCTGATGGACGGCCTTTTGGTTGAACACCTGCTTTTGAACCTTTTGGAGAACGCGCTCAACCACACCCCCGAGGGGACGCCGATCCGCCTATCCGTGGAAAAATCGGGTGAAATGGTCGAACTGAAGCTGTCGGACTTGGGGCCGGGGATCAAACTCGGCGAGGAAAAAGCCATTTTCGAGAAATTCATCAAGGGCTATCATGGCAGTCATGGCGGCGCGGGCTTAGGACTCAGCATCTGCCGCGCCATCGCCCTGGCCCACGGCGGGACCATCGAGGCCCAAAACCGCCCGGAAGGCGGGGCCTGCTTCACGGTCTGCCTCCCCACCGGCGGCCGTCCGCCCGCTATCCAGGAGGATTAAGATTGGAAATGGAAAAACCTTCCGTGCTTTGTATCGAGGATGAGGCGCCGATCTGCCTTTTCCTCAAGACCACCCTCACAGCCAGCGGCTATTCCTACCTGCAGGCCCCGACCGGCGAGGAAGGCCTGGTGCAGGCCGCCACCCGCAACCCCGACGTCATCCTCCTGGACCTGGGCCTTCCCGACATGGACGGCTTGGAAGTCACGCGCCGCCTGCGGGAATGGTCGAAAAAACCCATCATCGTGGTTTCCGCCAGGGGCAAGGAATCGGACAAGGTCGCGGCCCTCGATGTGGGAGCCGACGACTACCTGACCAAACCCTTCGGCGTCCAGGAACTACTGGCCCGCATCCGGGCCGCCCATCGCCGATACCAGGACGCTTTGGGTAAACCCGAGGAACCCGTCTTTAAGCACGGCGATCTGGAGGTAAACCTGGCCCAGCGGAAGGTCCTCAAGTCAGGGCGGGAGGTACATTTGACGAAGAGGGAATTCGGACTGCTGGCCATTTTGGCGCGGCATGCCGGCAAGGTGGTGACCCAGCGCCAGCTTTTGACCGAGGTCTGGGGCGAGGCTTACGCCAACCAAGCCCATTACCTGCGCGTCCACATGAACAACCTGAGGAACAAGCTGGAGACGGAGCCGGGACGGCCCGAGCATTTTCTGACTGAATCCGGGGTGGGCTACCGCCTCGCGATCGATTAAGCGGGTGGGATAAAGCGGCCTAGGGTTGGGCTTGGTCCGTGTACCAGGGGCTGTTGGCGTTGCGCCCCAACAGGTCCCTGTAGAGGCCCCGGATCTTCAGGAAAGTAAACCCCTCATAGTGGTCCTTGACGTAATCCGCGGCAGAAGCCTGGTCGAAAAAAAGGCTTTCTTCCATCCATTTTGCCCCCAGTGTGCCGTAGACATGGAAACACTTCTCCACCGTGTAGTAGGATTCCAGCCACACCCGGAAAAAACCGATTTTGACTGGAAAAAGGGCGAAATGTTTACCGATACGGACATCCCCGATGCGGGGCCCCCGGTAAACCTTGATTCTCCAGCGCATTTCGATACTCCCCTGCCGCATTCATCACCGGATTTATTTTACCGCTCCGGCGCTGAAAAAGGATACCGCGTTCATAACGCTGGGGTGAGCGCCTCTCCCCGGAAACCTCTCTTCTATGGTTTATCCCTCAAAAGGCTTTTGAAGGGGTCCGGTTGGCACGGTCATTTCGCGGAGGATCATCGCATGACCAGTAATTTCCCTTTTCGCAATACCTGGTTCCCCGACTCCACCACGTAGTAATAAACGCCCGGCGCCACTGGCGCCCCCTGCTGGTTGACCCCGAACCACTGGACCAGGGGCCCGGAAGAAGTGATCTGATTCACCAGTTCGCCCGACAGGGTGTAAATCGCCAAGGTCGCGTTGGCCGGGAAACAGTCGAACTTGACCGATTGGTTGACCGCGTATTTGGGGTTATAGGGGTTGGGCCAAATGTGCATTTCACAGGTGGGCGTAGCGCTGGGGGTACAGGTCGCGGTCACGGTGGGGGTCGGGGAGGGCGTGGCGGTGGGGCTGTTCGTCGGGGTCAAGGTCGGGGTACTCGTGGGGCTCAGGGTGGGCGTGCCGGCAATGACGGGTTGCAACAGCAGGCCCCCAGGATATCCGTAGGCATCCGTGGTGCTAAAGCCATAAGCGACGACGCCGAAGGAAACCGGGCCCGAAAGTTGGTGGCTGGCGGCGGTGACCGAGACGGCCGCCCCCGAATAGGCGCTGGCGCCGATCGGATTGAAAAGGGCGGCGGGGATGGCCGCGCCGTCCAGGGTGACGAGCCCCACATCCGCGGTGGGCACGGTGACGTTCTCATAATTCTCCGGGAAATCGGAAGTCGGGATGGAAACCAGGTAACTAGTCGCGTATTCGACGGCCGGGGGGATGGAGATCATCGACGGGTCCGCGTAGGTGTCGTTGTCGTAGGTGTTGCTGTTGGAATATTGCATGACATAGATCGGGTTGTTGGCCGTGATCTGGGAAAGGGTCGACAGCGTGGTTTCATAGTATTGGTCCTGGCTGAGGGTGACCATGGGCGTCCCGTTCACCGAAACGACCGTGCCGTTTTGGGCGGCGAGAAAACGGAAGGTGTCCCCATTGGCGCGGGTGGCCAGGGGCACGGTGTAAAACTCCGTTCCCCACATGGAAATGGGCCACAATTGTTCCACGATGTAATTGCAGTAAAAATAGCCTGGCGGGACTTGGGCGCAATAAACGGCCCCCCAAACCCCGACGGGTTGGTTGGAGGTAATGATCGAACCCGAAAGGTCGCTGCCGTACGCGCCGCCGTCCACGAGCTGGTAAACATCTCCCTGGTTCATGCTGACCGTATAAGCAACCCCCGCCGGATGGATCCCCACGGTAATGGAGGGCGTGATGGTCAAGGTGGTGGCGTTTTGGGAAGCCGCAACCGCGAATTCCGAAGGATAGGAATCCAAATCGTCCTTATAGGCCAGGGCGATGTAACTGGTCCCCTCACTGGCCGTGGGAAGGGCCAGGTAACCATCCGTGGCCAGGGGTTGGTAGTTAAACCCCGTGACGGCCACAGGATCCAGTGAAGTGACATGGATACCCAGCTGGGTGACCGCGTCGGAGAGGAGTGGAAAGCAGTTGTTACCGAGGGGAATGGTAACGGTGGTTCCGGCGGGAATGGTGAAAGGCATTGAAAAGGCAACCCCCGGCACCTGGACGGTCCCGCTGGTATTCACGCCGCAGGAAATCAACAGCTGGAGTTGGCCCGCGTTGAGGACGGAATTGGGGAAAGTCAGCCAAAAATCCGTTCCCAGGTTCCCCGCCCCCGCGCCGAAAGCCGGTGAAAACCGGGGTAGGCCTACGAGGAGAACAAAACCAAGGAACAGTCCCAGTGAAAAGATTTTCTTTTTCATGGATTTCATGGATATTGAACCCGTCATTAAAAGAGGCCTCCGTAAACGGAAAACCCCTTGAAAAACAATGGAAATGGCCGACCGCTGAATAGGTTGGCTTAAGTATATCTCAAGCTCCAGGAAAGGCTAGGATTCCCGGTTTCCCTCCTCCACCCTTAGAAAAGAAAGCTTCCACTTGAGCCTTCACTTTTCCCGTTAAAATAGTCCCATGACCGACACCTCCCTCTTCCTCCAGGACCTAGCCCTGGTGCTTTGCGTGGCCGCCGTCACAACCATCCTCTTCCAGCGCCTCCGTCAGTCCGTCATCCTGGGCTACCTGCTGGCGGGACTCATCCTGGGGCCCCATGTCCCCCTTCCCCTCTTGGCCCATGAGGAAACGGTCAAGACCATGGCCGAGTTGGGGGTCATTCTGGTCATGTATTCCATCGGGCTGGAATTCAGCTTCAACCGATTCCTCCAGGTGCTCCCGACGGCTGGCCTTACCAACGCCATCGAACTTTCCTTGATGACCTGGCTGGGTTATACGGCGGGCCGCCTCTTGGGATGGACCCCGCTGGAATCCCTCTTTACCGGCTGCATCGTCTCCCTGGCCAGCACCATGATTGCCACCAAGGCCCTCTCGGACCGCCCCACCGACCCCCATCTGGCACGCGGCATCTTCGGCATCCTGGTCGTGCAGGACCTGGCTTCGGTGCTGCTCCTGGCCGTGCTGACACCCTTGGCCGGGGGCGTCCATCTTTCCCCCGCGGCACTTTTGAAGGAAAGCGGCAACCTGCTGGGTTTCCTGGCGCTTCTTTTGGGCGCAGGCTGGCTGGTGGTGCCCCGTCTGCTTCGGTCCGTCACGGCGCTCAGGAACCCTGAAACCCTGCTGGTGGCCTCGGTGGGACTCTGCTTCGCCATGGCTCTTTTGGCCAAGCGGGGCGGCTATTCCCCCGCTTTGGGCGCCTTCCTGGCCGGCATGCTTTCGGCGGAGTCGGGGGCGGGTGCGACTATCGGCCGCCTCATCCACCCCTTGAGGGACATGTTCGCGGCGGTTTTTTTCGTCTCCGTCGGGATGTTGGTGGACCCCTCGGTTCTCCGCGAACACTGGGGCGCCGTTTTGGCTTTAAGCTGGGTGGTCATCCTGGGACAAACCCTGACCGTTTCGCTCGGAACCTTCTTGACCGGGCGGCCCTTAAAATCCGCCCTTCAGACCGCCCTGGCCCTCACCCAGGTGGGCGAGTTCTCCTACATCATCGCCCAGGTCGGCGTTTCCCACGGCGCCATCGGCGGCTTCCTTTATGACGTCACGGTGGCCGTCTCCGTGGTCACCTCCTTCACCACGCCCCTGCTCATCAAAGCCTCCCAGCCCCTCTCCCGCTGGGTGGACACTTCCCTCCCCAAGCCCCTGCAGACCTTCACGGCCCTTTACGGGTCCTGGCTGGAGGAACTCCGGGCCAGACCGGGTGAGGAAACCATCTGGCACCGCTCCCGGCGCCTGGCGGGCTTCCTGGTTTTGGACACCCTCTGCCTGGCGGCCCTGATCATCGCCACCGCCGCCGCGCTCAAGCACTGGATGCCCGAGCTGGAGAACAGCTTCCACTTGCCCCTTCTGGCGAGCCGGCTGCTCGTGGCCGCCCTGGGGCTGGTGCTTTGCGTTCCCTTCGTCCTGGGCGTCTTCCGGGGTGCCCGCACCCTGGGCGGCCTGGTGGCCGCCGCGGCCATCGCGAAGGTACCCGAAGGCCAGGTGGATCTGGGTCTCGCCCCCCGCCGGGTGCTGACCCTTTCCCTGCAGCTGGGGATCGTCTTCGTATTGGGCTTTCCCCTGCTGGCCCTCACCCAGCCCTTCCTTCCCATCGGGTTCGGCCCCCTTCTTTTCTTCACATTGTTGGCGGCGCTGGGGATCGTTTTCTGGAGGAGCGCGGTGGACCTGGAAGGCCACGTGCGGGCCGGCGCCCAGATGGTGGCCGAAGCCCTCTCCCGCCACGCCCCTCAAAACCAGGATGTGCTGATGGAAGAGATCAACACCATCGCGCCCGGCATCGGGGCTCCCACCTCGGTGGTGCTTCCGGCCGACAGCCCGGCCAAAGGCCAAAAGCTCAGCGAACTCAACTTGAGGCTCTTGACCGGCGCCAGTGTGATCGCCATCAACCGGGGGGACGAGCGCATCCTCATGCCCTCGGGGAAGGAAGTCCTGCGGGAAGGTGATATCTTGGTCCTGGTGGGAAGCCAGCAGGCCATCTTCCTGGCCAAGGGACTGCTGAGAAAATCCCAAATAAATACTTAATTCTGAGGGAGGAGAAACCATGCAACGAAAGAGCCTGGGTCAGGAAGGCGAGGGTTTTCCCAACTTCTTATTTTGGGCCGCCCTGATCGCTCTTATCGGATGGTTAGGTTGGCAGCTTTACCAGCACCCGGAAAGTCTCAATCCCAAGGCCGCCGCCCACCACGCCTATGAGGACACCCAACCGCAGACCCAACAATAAAAAAACCGCCTAAAACGGCCCGAATCTTAGGCAGTATTAAAATTTTATTAATATTCCGTTGATTTCGATTTTCAAAGCTCCCAATATATCGAACCCATAAGCCGAGTTTGAGGGAGGCAAGGCCTCTTTCAAAACGGGGGACCCATTTTTCGGGGCTAATCCTTGTCCTTCCGAGGAACAAGGGCGGCGAGCTTACCCGCCGAGCCCGACAGCTAACCCCGTAGGCTCCGGAGGCTTCGTTAACATGTCGGATTCCAAAACCCCTTCCGTCAAAGTCCACCAGCTGGGCTGGGTCCTTGTTTTCGCCATCGTTTACGCGGACATCGGCACCTCGGTCTTCTACGTCCCGGGCATCCTTTACAACTCCATCGGCAACCTGGCCACCTTGGCCCAATTCATCACCACGGGTGTCTTCGTTTCTATCGCCCTGAAATACGTCGAGATCTGCGAACGCTGTCCCGACGGCGGCGGCGTGGTGTCCATCGTGCGGGAGGCCTTCTCCGCCTTGGAGTTCCTGCCCCTGGTGGGTGGGGCCTTCATCACCGTGGACTACTTCCTCACCTCCGCCATCTCGGGCGTCTCCGGCCTCTATTACCTCTCCAGCCTCATGCCCGAAACCAAGGACCTGGTGATCGCCGCCTCCATGGTGCTATTCCTCTGCTTGATCCTCATCAACATGATCGGCATCAAGGAATCGGCCTCGGTCACCTCCACCTTCGCCACGGCCGAGATCATCGTGACCTTCCTGCTTTTGGGAATCGCTTATTTCTATGTGGCCACCCACGTCGGCCTGTCTTGGGGCGGCTGGTGGCACAGTATCGTGCACCCCGGTATCCCGCTGACCTTCGGTTCCATCATGATCGGCTATGCCACCACCTGGCTGGCCTATTCGGGCCTGGAATCGGTGGCTCAGATATCCGGCTCCATGAAAGTACCCGTCAAATCCACGGCTACAACCGCCATGTGGTGGGTCATCGGTACGATCGCCATCATCAGCTCCCCCATGACCGCCGCGGTGCTTTACGTGCTGCCTGATTCGGTGAAGCAAAGCCAGTCCGATTCCCTTCTTTCCGCCTTGGGGTTCGCCGTGGGCGGCCCCCTGTTAGGAATCGCGGTGGTGGTGGCCGCCTCGGTCCTGCTTTTCATGGCCTGCAACACCGCCATCGTTGGGAACTACCACGTCAACGTGCGTCTCTCCGACCTGGGTTTCATGCCTTCGTTCTTAAGGAAACGCCATCCCAAATTGGGCACTCCCTACCTTTCCATTTTGATCTCCGGGCTTGTTCCCATGGCCATCATCTTCATCACCAAAGCCAACGTGGACGCCCTGGGCGACCTTTATAACTTCGGCCTTCTGGGCACCCTCTCACTCTCCTCACTGGCCATCGACAAGCTGCGCTGGCGGGACGGCGTGCGGGGTTTCAAATTCTGGACCGGTGCCTTCACCACCCTGGCCCTCCTGGCGGCCTGGATCATCAATATGTTCCACAAGCCCGACGCCCTTCTCTTCGGAGGCACCATCGCCGCCATCCTGGTGGGCAGCGGGGTCTGGCACCGCATCGGGGCCTCCCAGAAGGCCGAAGTGGCTTTTGCCCAGGCTGAATCCTCCGTGGCGGACCTGCCGGAGGCCTCCAACATCCTGACCCTGGAAGAGGCGGTGGAGGCCGCGGCCATGGAATCTTCCCCCATCCTGGTGGCCTTGCGGTATGTGAATGGAAAACTGTTGCAGGACGCGTCCATCTATGCCAAGGGAATGAAGCGGAGCAACGTTTACGTAGTCTATGTGGACGAGATGCCCGGCCTTTTCCTGCCGAACGAGGTCAAACCTAGCGCCGAGGCCTTGAAAGTGCTGGTGGAATCCTGCGCCTACCTGGAAAAACTCGGCATCGCGGGCATCCCCCTTTGGCGCATGGCCGAGGACGCCGGTTTTTCCATCGCCGAGGCGGCCCAACAATTGAACGTGAAGCACGTCTTCGTGGGTTCCTCCCAACGCACCTTCTTCTGGCGCATGGTGCGCGGCCGCATGCTCAAGAACCTGGCCGACCGGCTGCCCGAATCCGCCGACCTGATCATCGTCGGCTGACAGCCCGTTTTAACCCTACTTTCAAAATCCCTTCAAAACCGCCGTTTTGCCGGGTTTTGGATATTAAGATTTTATTAATATTCGGCCCGCCGGCCCTCCTCCATTGAACCCCATTAAAAAAAAATTAAAATCCACAACTTGTAAATAAACAGCCGAGTTATTTCGGAAACGAAATAAACGGGGGACCCAAGCATCCGGGGCTTATTCCTTACCCAACTTGATGGGAAGGAACGGCGAGCCTTTCGCGCCGAGCCCGACAGCTAACCTCGTAGGCTTCGAAGGGCGCGTCCCGAGAACCGTGACGGCCCGCGAAATCTTTTTGCGAGGTGCCTCATGGTGGAAAAAGTAAAAGAACTCGTCTTCGGCCGGGCCAAGAATCCCCTCGATTCACAGATCTTCCATAAGCTCAGTCTGATTGCCTTCCTGGCCTGGGTGGGCTTGGGGGCGGATGGGTTGTCCTCCTCGGCCTACGGCCCCGAGGAAACCTACAAGGCCCTGGGCGCCCAATACCATCACATCGCCCTTTACCTGGCCATCGCCATGGCGGCCACGGTCTTCATCATCTCCGCCAGTTACAGCCAGGTGATCGAGTATTTCCCCTCGGGCGGCGGGGGTTACGTGGTGGCCAGCAAGCTGCTCCACCCCGTGGCCGGCCTGGTTTCGGGCTCCGCCCTGATCGTGGACTACATCCTCACCATCGCCATTTCCATCGCGGCCGGGGTCGACGCCATCGGGGACTTCAACCCGGGCTTCTTCGTCGTCAACGTCAAGCTGGTGATCGAGGTCTTCCTGGTGGTCTTCCTCATCTGGCTGAACATGCGCGGCATCAAGGAATCGGTCACCACCCTGCTCCCCATCTTCCTCGTTTTCGTGGGTACCCACGTGATTCTCATCCTGGCGGGCTTGATCGGCCACGGCGGCCAGATCGTCCCGGTGGTCCAAAGCACCTTGAAGGAAACCCACGAGATCGTGGGCGGTTCCCTTGGAACCTGGGGTTTCATCGTTATTTTCTTCACGGCCTATAGCCTGGGCGGCGGGACCTACACCGGCATCGAGGCCGTGTCCAACGGCCTGGCCAACCTGAGGGAACCCCGGGTGCAGACCGGAAAGCGGACCATGCTCTACATGGCGACTTCCCTGGCCTTCACGGCCGGCGGCATCCTGCTTCTTTACATGTTGTGGGACGTCCCCTCGGTCAACGGGGAAACCATGAACGGCACCCTGTCCAAGATCATTTTCGGCTCCTGGAGCGCTTTCGGCCTGCCCGTCGGACAATGGCTCATCTTCCTGACCCTGCTTTCCGAGGGGCTCCTGCTTTTCATCGCGGCCCAGACCGGATTCATCGACGGGCCCAACGTGCTTTCCAACATGGCGGTGGATTCCTGGATGCCCCACCGTTTCGCCAACCTCTCCCACCGCTTGGTCCGGATGAACGGCATATTGGCCATGGGAATCCCCACCCTCGCCATCCTCATCGTCACCAAGGGCAATGTGGACACCCTGGTGGTGCTTTACGCCATCAACGTCTACATCACTTTTTGCCTGTCCCAGCTTTCCATGTGCGTGCATTGGTGGCAGGCCCGTGGGGAGCAAAAGGATTGGCTGCGGCGCCTTTTCATCAACGGCTTCGGCCTTTGCCTGACGACCACCATCCTCGTCGCCACCATCGCCTCCAAATTCCTGGAAGGCGGCTTCGTGACGCTGGTCATGACCGGCTTCCTCATCCTTTTCTGTTTCTTCGTGAAGCGCCATTACCTGGACGTTCGCAAAGCCTTGGGGCGCCTGGATGACGCCCTTGTCAACCTACCCCTGCCCGACCGGGACGCCAGCGAGCCGCCCCTGGGCCCCTGCGACAAGGGAAAGCCCGTCGCCGTCATTATGGTGGAGAGTTACAACGGCCTGGGAATTCACGCCATTTTTTCCGTCCAGAAGCTCTTCGGGCAGCGCTTCCAGGATTTCCTTTTCGTCTCAATCGGGCGGGTGGATTCCAGCAAGTTCAAGGGCGCGGAGGAAATGGACAACTTAAGGAAGAACACCGAGGACAATTTGAAAAAATACGTGGCCTTGGCCCATAAGATGGGCTACCGGGCCGAATACCGGTATTTGGTGAACATCGACGTGATCGCCGGAATGGAGGAGCTCTGCGACCAGGTGGCCGCCGAATTCCCTGACGCCACCTTCTTCTCGGGCAAGCTCATCTTCGCCAAGGAAACCCTCTGGAGCAATCTTTTGCACAACCAAACCTCGTTGGAAATCCAGCGGCGGCTGCTCTTCAAGGGTATCAACATGATGGTGGTTCCTGTCCGGGTCTTGTAACGCATGACCGTTTAAAACAAAAATCCCCGGCCGGATTTCCCAGGCCGAGGATCATTTCTTAACTTGGATCCTTCTTACTTACTGCTGGCGAGGTACCAGCCCGACATGAGCATCATGGCCACCCACAAAGCGATCGAAATCATTTTCGGCCTCCTTAACGATGAATAACTCCAGGTTTATTCATAACGCGGGAGGGGATTAAAATTCCGTTAAGATTTCCCGGGGGGAAGTAAAAAAAGCTAGGGAAACAAAGGTGTTATTTCCAAACCATCATGCAGATTCCACCCGCTACAACCAACGCGCCGCCTACCCACCGGCCCATCGGCAGGCTTTCGCCAAAAAGCAGGATCCCCGTAACCTGGGAGAGGACGAAAAACAGGACGATATAAACCCCTAGAAGCCGGCCAAAGTCCCAGCGGGGTAGATTGACCACCACCCCGTAAGCAAAAAGGACCCCCGCTCCCAGCACGAACCCCAGGACGCGGCCGGACTTAAGCCCCCACCGGACCAAGGCGTCGCCGCCCACTTCCAAAGAGGCGGCGAAAAGTAGAACTAGGAAGGTATTCATGGCGGTCTTTTTAACGGTTTCGAGCGGGCGGGTCAATACTCCTAATCATTGAAGAAGACATAAAAAACACTTAGGCCCAAGATAACCGTGATGATCGCGGCCGGCAGCCAGATCCCGCCCATCCCATTCCTTCTCTTTCGGTAGTCCCTTACTTGGAGCCGCCGAGGGCGTCCAAAGCCAGGTTCAGTTTCAAAACGTTCACCCCGGGATCGCCGATAAAACCCAGCCAACGGCCCTGGGTGTTTTGCGCCACCAAGTCCCTCACCTTGGCGGGATCCAATCCCCTGGCCTTGGCCACTCTTGCCACCTGGTATTCGGCCCCCGCCGGGCTGATATGGGGGTCCAACCCCGACCCGGAAGCCGTCACCAAATCCATGGGTACGGGGGCGTCCGCCATGTCCGGATTGGCCTTGCGCTGGGCATCCACGTTGGCCTTGATGGAACTGATGAAGGCGGGATTGGTCGGGCCCAGGTTGGAGCCGCTGGAAGACCCCGCATTATAGGCGAAAGGCGAGGTGGCCGAGGGCCGGCTCCAGAAATATTTCGGATCATCAAAAGGCTGGCCGATGATCTCCGACCCCACCTTCTTGCCGTTCACCTCGATCAAACTTCCATTGGCTTGGTGGGGAAACAACACCTGTCCCAGTAGGGTAACGACGCCTGGATATATCAGCCCGCAAAAGAGGGTAAAGACCACCATGGCGACCAGCGAGATCCTGAATTGGGTTCCTAATTCTTTAAACATTTTCCACCTCCTAAATTTAACAACGCGCTTTTAATTAAACGAGTCCGAGGGCCACGAGGATCATGTCGATCAGCTTGATCCCGACGAAGGGCACGATCAGCCCCCCTACCCCATAAACCAGGAAATTGTCCTGGAGCAGCTTGGAAGCCGAGGCCGGCCGGTACCTTACGCCTTTCAGGGCCAATGGCACGAGAAAGACGATGATGACCGCGTTGAAGATGACCGCCGACAGGATGGCCGACTGCGGTGTGGCCAAGTGCATGATGTTGAGCGCGTTGAGCTCCGGATAGGTCAGTGCGAAGGCCGCCGGGATGATGGCGAAATACTTGGCCACGTCATTGGCGATGGAAAAGGTCGTCAGCGATCCCCGGGTCATCAAAAGCTGCTTGCCGATCTTGACCACCTCGATGAGCTTGGTGGGGTTGGAATCCAAATCCACCATGTTGCCCGCTTCCTTGGCGGCTTGGGTGCCCGTGTTCATGGCCACCGCCACGTCGGCCTGCGCCAGGGCCGGCGCGTCGTTGGTACCGTCGCCCGCCATGGCCACCAGGCGGCCTCCCGCCTGGGATTCCCGGATAAGCTTCAATTTGGCTTCCGGCGTGGCCTGCGCTAAAAAGTCGTCGACTCCCGCCTCCGCCGCGATGGCGGCGGCGGTCAGCGGGTTGTCCCCCGTAATCATGACGGTCTTGATGCCCATGCGCCGCAGTTCCGCGAAGCGCTCCTGGATGCCGCCCTTCACGATGTCCTTCAAATAGATGACCCCCATGACCTTTTTCCCATCGGCCACGACTAAAGGCGTGCCGCCCAGGCGGGCGATGGAATCCACTCCCTTGCGGACGTCCTCCGGGTATTTGCCGCCCTGCTCCTTCACGTAGGATTCGATGGAATCGGCGGCTCCCTTGCGGATGGCGCGCTTGCCGATGTCCACGCCGCTCATGCGGGTCTGGGCCGTGAAGGGCACGAAGGTGGCGTGAAGGTCATGGATCTCCTGGCCCCGCAACCCGTACTTTTCCTTGGCCAAGACGACGATGCTGCGCCCCTCGGGCGTCTCATCCGAAAGTGAAGATAGTTGGGCGGCTTCCGCCAATTCCTTGATATCCACACCCTCAGCGGGGATAAACTCGGTGGCTTGCCGGTTGCCCAGGGTTATGGTGCCGGTCTTGTCTAGGAGCAGCATGTCCACGTCACCCGCGGCCTCGACCGCCCGGCCCGACATGGCGATCACGTTGGCTTGGATCATGCGATCCATGCCCGCGATACCGATAGCGGAGAGAAGCCCCCCGATGGTGGTGGGCGCCAGGCAAACGAAAAGGGCTACCAGCACGGTCACCGTCACCACTTGGCCCGCGCCGGAGACCGCCACGCTATAGATGGAAAAAGGCAGCAAGGTGGCACAGACGATGAGGAACACGATGGTCAAGGCCGCCAGAAGGATGTTCAAGGCGATCTCGTTGGGCGTTTTCTGGCGCTTGGCGCCTTCCACCATGGAGATCATGCGGTCCAAAAAGGACTCGCCGGGGTTGGAGGAAACCTTGACGATCAGCCAGTCGGAGATGACCTTGGTGCCGCCGGTGACCGCGCTGCGGTCGCCCCCTGACTCGCGCACCACGGGCGCGGATTCACCGGTAATGGCGCTCTCATCCACCATAGCGACACCGTTGACCGCCTCCCCGTCCGCGGGAATAAAGTCCCCCGCTTCCACCAGCACCAGGTCGCCCTTGCGCAGGTCGCCGGACAGGACCTCAGTTTGCTTGGAGTCCTTCTCGGGCTTGGAGAGTTTCTTGGCCTTCACTTCCTGGCGGCTTTTGCGCAGGGTGTCGGCTTGGGCCTTGCCCCGGCCCTCGGCCATGGCCTCGGCGAAATTGGCGAAAAGCACCGTGAACCACAGCCATAGGGACACGGCGAAGATGAAGCCGGCGGCGGCTTCACCCTTCCCGGAAATGGCCTGCAGCCAAAGGCCCGTGGTCAGTACGCTGCCAACCCAGACCGTGAACATGACCGGGTTCTTGACCATGTGGGCGGGGTTCAACTTCTTGAAGGACTCAAGGACCGCCTTGCGGGTGATCTCGCCTTCGAATAATTTGCGTTCTTTCGTGTGTTCCGTCATTTTCGTTTCTCCTCTTTTCGAATCCGTCAGTCCTTGAACCGAAACCTTATTTGCTTTTAAACCGCCGCCGGGACGGGAAACGGGCTTCTGTCTTCGCTTTTCCCCCGTTCCTTTCCGCGGAATCCCGCGCGAACTCCCGGAGGCCCTCCGCCCGGACGAGACCTTTCGTTTCTTTTTCATTTCGAACCATCCTCAGTACGGTTAACAAGAAGGAGGACCAACCCACCAGGAAAAAGGAAACCTGGATGTTTTCCAATGGGGTGGAAGCCCCCCTCATCAACAACCCGATCATTTCCCTTTCCACCGGAAGCATGCGTCACCCTTACATCTTTAACATTTTCAAATGCTCCACGATGGGCCCCAGGGCCATGGCCGGGAAGAAGACCAAGGCCCCGACGATCAAGACCGTGGAGATCAGCATGATGATAAAAAGGGGCGTATGGGTCGCGAGGGTGCCCGCGCTTTCCGGCACGACTTTCTTCTTGGCCAGGCTTCCGGCCAGGGCCAGGACCGGGATCTTGATCCAGAAACGGCCGAACCAGATGGCCGCCGCCCCCAGCAGGTCGTAAAAGGTGTTGCCGTTGAGACCCGCGAAGGCGCTCCCGTTGTTGTTGGTCATGGAGGCGAAGCCGTAAAGAATCTCGGAAAAGCCGTGCGCCCCGGGGTTCGAGGGGCCGGCCTTGCCCCCGTCGGACACGACCGCGATGGCCGTACAAATCAGCGTCAAAAGCGCGGGGACCAGGATGGCGATGGAAGCCATCTTCGTCTCGAAGGACTGGAGCTTTTTCCCCAGGTATTCGGGCGTGCGGCCCACCATCAGCCCCGCCACGAAGACCGCCACGATCACGAAGGCCAGCATGCCGTAAAGCCCGCAGCCCACGCCGCCGAAGATGACCTCCCCCAGCTCGATCAGCCAAAGGGGCACCAATCCCCCCAGGGGCGTATAGGAATCGTGCATGGAATTGACCGAGCCGTTGGAAGTGGCCGTGCAGGCCGAGGCCCAAAGGGTGGAATTGACGATGCCGAAGCGCACTTCCTTCCCTTCCATGTTGCCGTCATTCAACGTCTCACCGTGCGTTCCCATCGTGAGCTTGTTGAGGATCGGATTGCCCGATTGCTCCGAAGCGAAACACAGGTAGAACATCGGGGCGAAAATGAGGAACATGGCGATAATCAGGGCCCATCCCTGGCGCCGGTCCTTGACCATGACGCCGAAAGTGTAAAATTGGGCGACGGAGATTAGAAAAACAGCCATGAGCTCCAGGAAATCCGTCAAAGGCGTGGGGTTCTCGAAGGGATGGGCGGAGTTGACGTTCATGAATCCGCCCCCATTCGTGAATAGCTGCTTGACGGATATCTGCGAGGCCATGGGGCCAAGGGCGATGGGCTGTTCGGTGACGGCCACGTGCGTCGTCTCGGGTTTTCCGTCCTTGCCCGTGACCGGAGCCCCGGCCGCGGTCGTGACCGGCTGGTCGTAGGCAGTCGGCTGCACCAGGGTGGCGCTGGGGTAGTTGGCGAAAGTCTGGGGCGTCCCCTGCTGCATCAGGATCAAGGCGAAGATGAAACTCATGGGCAGGACGATGTAAAGAGTGCCCCGGGTCAGGTCGACCCAGAAATTGCCGAGCTTGGTCGTTTCCCTCCGGGCGATGCCCCGGATGAGGGCGATCATGGCGGCCAGCCCCGAGGCCGCGCAGACGAAGTTTTGGACCGTCATGCCGCACATCTGGGTCAAGTAACTCAGTGTGGTCTCCCCGCCGTAGAATTGGAAATTGGTGTTGGTGATGAAGCTAATGGCCGTGTTCAGGGAAAGGTCGGGCGGCACCGCGGACTGGCCCGCCGGGTTCAGGGGCAGCCATTGCTGGACGCGCATAAGGACATAAAGGAAGATCCCTCCCATAATATTGAAGGCCAGCATGGCCAGGGCGTAACCCTTCCAGTCCGTTTCCTTTTTCGGGTCGATGCCGCAGATCTTATAAATCAGCTTTTCCAGCCACCCGAGCCATTTCTCCATAAAGAAGGGTTTATCCCCGTAAACCTGGGCCATGTAGGTTCCCACGGGTTTCACCAGGGCCAAGAGCACGGCGAAAAAAACTATAATTTGAAGCCATTGATTGGTATTCATTTACATTACTCCCTGCTTCTTTTCTTGTTTTTAAAGTCTCGCTGTCAACTGCGAACTGCCAGCCCTTCGATTAAACTCAGGTCCATGAGGCACTCGAATGGTTGCGAACTGCCTTAAAATTTTTCCGGCTTCAAAAGCGCCACCAAAAGATAAGCCAGTAGCACTGCCGAAATGATTCCACAGATCAAGTAAGTCAGGTTCATGGTTCACTCTCCATCATTCCGTCCAAGGCGTGGATCAGCCAGATGGACGACGCGGCCAAGGCCGCGAAAATCGCGATGCACCAGAATTCCAGCATGGTTACTTCCTCCCCGAATGAAGAATGACAGCCGATTGGGCCCGGCCCTTCCACACGCGTTTTTGCTTAAGCCAATTCATCGTCTCCCCCAGTAGCAGGCAAAGCCCGCCGAACAAAACCGGGCTGAATAAGAACAATACCCTTGTCATGGCATCCCCCTTGGGGGATGAGGCATCCTCCCCCCCTTCACATCATTCGGAATATGAGGAGCCGCACTCTGGCGTGCCCTTCGTTTTCCGTCATGGGAAAGATAAGGCGAAACCGGATTAGGATGCTGTTAAGAGGAAATCCCAAGACATATGGGAAAGATTAAAACACTTGGTTTTTGGCGCATGAGCAGGCCCCTCTCCCAAGAAAGAGCAAAAATTTTGATGATTTACCGCTTCTATTCACCTCAAAGGACGGTGAATTCCCGGTGATGAAATGGCCGGTCGCCTTTTTACATCTTCAGCATCTTTAAATGTTCAACGATCGGGCCCAGGGCCAACGCCGGAAAAAAAGAAAGGGCGCCTATGATGACAACCGTGCAAAGTAGCATGAGGACGAAAAGGGGCGAGTGGGTTGACAGCGTCCCCGCGCTTCCCGCGACAGTCTTCTTCCTGGCTAGGTTCCCCGCCAGTGCCAGGATCAAGGTCGCTGGCAAAAACCGGCCGAGCCACATGGCGGCCCCACCCAGCAAATTGTAAAGGGTGTTCGCGGAAAGCCCCGCGAAGGCGCTGCCATTGTTGTTGGTCATTGAGATGAAGGCGTACAAAATTTCCGAGAATCCGTGGGCCCCAGGATTGTTGGTGCCCGCCCCGCCGACGGCCACCGCCGCCGCCGTGCAAATCAGGACAACGAAAGGCATGACGAGAACCGCAAGGGAGGCCATCTTCATTTCGTAGGCTTGTATTTTCTTTCCGAGGTATTCGGGCGTGCGGCCCACCATAAGCCCTGCCACAAAGACGGTCAGCATGACGAAAGCCAGCATGCCGTAAAGCCCGCAGCCCACTCCACCAAAGGATACCTCCCCCAATATCATCATCCACATGGGCACCAATCCCCCCAGGGGCGTGAAAGAGTCATGCATGGAATTGACCGACCCGTTGGAGGCCGCGGTGGTGACGGAGGCCCAGAGGGCCGAATCGGCGATGCCGAAGCGCACTTCCTTGCCTTCCATGTTGCCGTCTCTCAGCGAGGAACCATCCTTACCCAAGGTCATTCTGGAAAGAACGGGGTTTCCGGCTTGCTCCTGACTGACACAGAGATAAAGCATTGGTGCCAGGAGGAAAAACATAACCGCCAAAAGGGCCCAGCCCTGGCGCATATCCCTGACCATGGCCCCAAAGGTAAAACACAAGGCCGCCGGGATAAGCAGGATGGCGAGCGTCTCCAGGAAATTGGAAAGAGGCGTTGGATTCTCGTAAGGATGCGCGGAATTGACGTTGAAAAAACCTCCGCCATTGGTGCCCAATTGCTTGATGGCGATCTGGGACGCCGCTGGGCCCATTGCGAGGGGTTGATCCGTAACCGGAATATGCGTCATTTGGGGCTTGCCGTCGAGAGTGACCGGCACACCCGCGGGCGTGGTCACCGGCTGGTCGTAAGAGGTAGGTTGGACCAAGGAAGCATTAACGGTGTTTCCGAAGGTCTGGGGAATTCCCTGTTGGATTAAAACCACCGAAAGGACCAGGCTCAACGGCAGGAGTATATAGAGAGTACTCCGGGTCATATCCACCCAGAAGTTCCCAAGAAACCTGGTTTCCTTTCGGTTAATGCCCCGGATAAGCGCAGCCAGCACGGCCATGCCGGTGGCCGCGGAAAGGAAATTATGGACCGCCAAGCCCGCCATCTGGGTCAGGTAGCTCATTGTGGTCTCGCCGCCGTAGAACTGCCAGTTGGTGTTGGTGATGAAACTGATGGCGGTATTAAAGGAAAGATCCGGTGGAACGGCAGCCTGCCCAGCCGGGTTCAAGGGAAAATAGGCTTGGAGCCGTTGCATGGCGTAAAGGATCACCCCTCCTACGACATTGAAAAGCAGCATGGCCAGGGCGTAACTCTTCCAATTCATCTCTTCCCCTTGTTTCACGCCGATGATCCGGTAAACCAGCCTTTCGAGCCATCCGAACCACCGGTCCAGGAAAAAAGGCTTGTTTTCAAAGACTCGGGCGATATAAATCCCCAGAGGATAGGCTAAAACCAGCAATGTGATGAAGTAGGCGATCACTTGAAACCATTGATTTACCGTCATTTGAGGCCCTCCCGCTATTTCTTCGTTATTAATCCTTCATCTTCGATCATCGCCGCCGTTGCCGGCCCCAGATCGTCCTTAATACTTCTCCGGTTTAAGGAATGCCGCGAAAAGGTAAACCAAAAGCACCGTCGCAACGAGGCCACTGGTTACGTAAATGACGTTCATCTTTTCCCATTCTTTCCGCCGTTGATGGCGCTCAGCGGCGCATTGGCGGCGAAGTGGAATAATTGCAGATGGAACGAATTTTAAACGGCTTATTTTGGGATACACATGATCAGAAACAGGTTGGCCCCTGATTATTGACAGTCCTAAAACCCAAGCTACGACTGCGTTTCGAAAGAGCTGGAAATTAAGATTCCATTAGGATTGTTGCCGTGGCTGCGAGGGAATGAGTTTGCGGCGATTGGAGAAACAAAATCGTAAAATGCCGCCTAAATCAAATCGGGATTTTCATCCGAATGGTATTTTCCAAACAAGGATTCTTGCTCAATCCAAAAATCCCTCGACGAAACGGCCGGCAATCGAAAAATTCAACCAGTCTTCCTATTGTTGTCAATGTACCAAAGACGGTTAAAATGGGAAAAGATGGCGTGATTCATCTTCGGTCCCCACTTGGGATTGGCGGAATGCAAATGAGTTCCATTTATTACAGTGATTTATTCACCCAAAAAAGCGAGACATTGGGCCGTTTTTTTGAAGCCGCTTCCAAAATGGGAGCGCCAGTTATCACCCAGCATGTTTATAAATCGGGCCAGGACATCTTTTACTCCGGCACCGAACCATTCGGTGTTTATTACCTTCACCACGGTTTGGTGAAACTGTTCAAATCCGGGGAGGCGGGCCGCCGGCACATCACCTTTCTGGGCGCGACAGGCGATCTTTTCGGGTACCGGGCGCTGTTAGCCGGTGAACTTTACAAGGTCACTGCGGAAGCCATCCTCGAAAGCAAGGTTTCATTTATCGAAAAGGGGTTCTTCTTCGAATTTTTGAGGCAGGACCCAGTCCTGACCTCATTACTTTTCAAAACCATCTGCGTGGAATTGGGGGATGTGGAGGACCGCTTAGTGGGCGCGGTACAAGTTCATGCCGAACAACGGGTCGCCCGCGTCCTATATTTCCTGATCAAAAATTATGGAACGGATAAAAACGGCTTTTTAACCCTCGAATTGTCCCGTTCCGACATGTCCGAACTTTCCGACGTCACCCCCGAAACGCTCATGCGATACCTTGGACGTTTAGACAAAAAAAAGATAATCCGGCGCGATAAGAAAAGGATCAAAATTTTGGACCCGGACGCCATTCAAAAAGAAGCGCGGTTTTCAAGAAAAATCTGACCCATCGAAAGGGGCCGCCATTTCATAAAATCAATATGCCATGCCGACTTCGAAAAGATTTAATGGAAACTCCGGAAACCCAGGGAAGAAACACTAATTATTAAGGCGGATTCCGGCCGCATAGGCATCCCTAATATCGGCCTGGCCCCATTTTTTTGAACGTTCCCAGCGGTTTACAAGTCGATCAAATACCAAAGCGACATCACCAGCATCCCCCCCAGCAAACCGAACGGCAGCCATAATCCACCCATGATTTGAACTCCTTTGGATGAGTTAAATTCTATCTGCGGCAAATCATAGGAATAAATCCGATTAGGATGCTGTTAAGACAGGGAGGCGGATCGTTAAGAATGAATCAATAGAAATAAAACTTGAATGGTTCGCGGACCGTTTTTATTTTTTAAATCTAATTTAAAGGACATAAATGCGGATTCAAACCGGCAGGGAGTTTATTGGGAAAGGGCGACGCCAGGCCTTCAGTCGGTGGCGAATGGATTAACCAGGTGGACCGTTTCAGCCCGCCCGGTTACTTGGTGGACGAGGCCTGACGCAAAGCTTTTCAAGGAGTTTTCCGCCGGCATTACTTGGCGATCGGAGTGGCGGGAAATCCGGACATGCCCTTGGAAAACCACAAGGCATAAAAGAGGCGGGAAAAAAACGGGGGGATCTTGGGCTCCCCCCGAAGTTTCGGGGTTCCAGGGTTTTTCTCCTGGAACCCTGGGAATTGGACGCCAGTCTTACATCGTCGGCGTCGTGGTGGATTCCTGCTTCTTCATCATCATGCTTTTCTTCATCTTCTTCTTTTTCATCTTCTTCATCATCTTGCCCGGCGTGGCCATGGGCGTGGCGGACATCATCGCATCATCCGCCAAAGCCGCTCCGGTCGCCCCGAGGAACAACACCGCCATCAAAACCGCGAAAAAACGCTTCATGAAAGCCTCCTTGAAATTAAAAGAGTGGACGAGCCACCCCACAACACCCGACGGCCCGGGCCCAAACCCCAAGCCGGTTGAAACGGGTATTTCGAGAACACTATTTTGGTTAATACGGTCCTGCTCCGCCAAGCCGTCGTTACATTTGGGTAAAATCAAACCGGGCAAGGTCGGTGTCCTCGGTGGAGAAGTAGTTTTGGATAACTCCCCACTTTGAAAAAGGGGGGTGGGGGGGTATTAGCTTTTAACGAGAAGGCTAACTCCCCCTTAATCCCAAAAGCGTTCACAGGGAAACCCCCCTGTATACCCACAAAACCGAAGGCCCTCTTTCAGAGGGGGGAAATAAACTACACCATCAACCTGATCCCTTACCGAATCCTCAGCCGAACGTGAAGGCATAGGCCAAAATTCCGGGGTTTTCGAAGACGATGCGAAGGCGGTGGGAGCCGGGTTTTCCCTTTAAGTCCACCAGGTTGTAAAGCCGGTGGGTGTCCAGCATCACTTTCCCGTCCTTCACATCCGCCCCGCCCGCATCGCCGATGGGTTTGCCGTCCAGGAAAAGGGAAACTTGGCCGCCCTTTTCCGGGGGGCCGATCACCAAGAAAACCTTGTCCGCAGTGAATTGGATTTCCAGGGCCGAACCCTGGGCCGGGGCGGCGGATTCATCGGTCAGCGTCCAGGCGCCCTCATAGGCGATGTGGTGGTTGGGTAGGGATTTTGGCAAGGAGTAGGTTTGGCTTCCCGCGACGGGCTTTTGCGGGGAGGCAAAGCGCTCCAAGCGGCTCAACCCCAAATAGGATTCGGGCGTCTGGTCGTAATCCTCGCTCGGAGCCTGCACCAGCGCGGCGCCCCCCTCCACGGGATGGCCCGCCTCGGCCAGAAGCTGCCGGATGGCGGCGTCCATCTCGTCGTAATGGCCCTCGCCGAAATGGGCCAGTCGGATATGCCCCTGGGCGTCGATCAAATATTCGGCGGGCCAGTATTGGTTGTGGTAGGCGTTCCAGGTTTTAAAGTCGTTATCCTGGGGCACGGGATAGGTGATGTCGAACTGCCTCAGGGCCTTTTGGACGTTGGCAGTTTCCTTCTCAAAGGCGAACTCGGGCGCATGCACACCGATGAGCACGAAATGGTCCGGGCCGTATTTTTGCCACCAGGCCTTGGTGTTGGGCAGGGTCCTCAGGCAATTGATGCAGCTGTAGGTCCAGAAATCCACCAATACTACCTTTCCCTTCAAGCCCGCCAGGGTCAGGGGCGGGCCGTTAAGCCAGTTGGTGATGCCGGTGAATTCGGGCGCGGGCCCCAAGTCGGCGAGTTTGCCCCCCGTTTCGGCGCTTTCCTGGATGGCTTTGCTTCCCCTTAAGCTGTCCAGTTGTTCGCTCACAATCTTGTTGTTTTCCACGCCGTTGACCAGGTTCCCATAGGAAGGAAAAGCCTCCAGGATCTTGAGTTGGATCGTCTTGTCGTAATTGGTGTAAATGAGGAGCGCCACGCCGATCATGATGACGCCGAAGGCCTGTTGGATGCGGCCCGTGTATTTGTTCACCTTTCTCATTTTCGCGAAGAGCACTGAGCCTCCCAGGGCGACCAGGAAAAGCGGTATGCCCAGCCCCACGGCGTAAGCCAGGGTCACCAGGACCACCTGGAAGCTGACCGCCTGAGTTGCGGCCAGGGTGGCGATGGTGGCCAGGATGGGCCCCGCGCAGGGCGCCCAGACCAGGCCGATGGAAAAGCCCGCCACGTAGCCCGCGCCGAAACCCGTGCCTTCGCCCTGCCCTTGGAGGCGGTTTTGTAGCGGCTGAAGGACGTTGTTGATCCAGGTCTCGAATTTCGCGCCCAGGGAGGGGAATAAAAGGGCGATCCCCAAGAGGCCGATGATGATGACCGCCACCAGCCGAAAGACATTGGCGTCAATGTGCAGGAAACGCTCTAGGTAGGAAACAAAAAGAGTAAAGAGGGTGAAGCTGGTCATGACCCCCAGGGTCAGGCCGAAGGGCTTCCGCTTTCCCCCGGTGGAGGAGACCGAAAGCACCAGGGGCAAAAGTGGCCAGATGCAGGGTGCGAGGATGGTGGCGAAACCGGCCAAAAAGCTGAAGAAAAGAAGAAATGCCATGGGGACTCCCTTGTTTTTTAGTGGCGCCAGGAATTACTTCGACAAGCCCTTATAAGGTTACAGGCCTTGGGAGACTTTTGGATTAAATTGACGTTGTTCCCTAGCGGATTTTGTCTATCAGGGGAAAAAGGCTTTCATTGAGGGTACTCCGAGGGCCTCACTCCTCGTAACTTTTAAACACAAGGGGGGGTAGTCCACATGACCCGGAACCTGGTATTCATATCCTCAAGGTTTTAGAAAGCTGAAGAGCAATGGAGGCAACGGATGCGGAAAAGATGGGTATTTATCTTGACGGGATTTTTGCTGGGAGGTCTTGGCATGGTTGAAACAACGTTAGCTGATTCAATGGGTAAGCCGGTTTATGACAGTCCGAAGGACGTCCAGCCCCTGGTGATCGGGCAAATGATTCCCAACGGCGAGCTGACAACCCTGGAGGGGAAAAAGGTGGAACTGAAGACCCTTGTTTCCCAAAAACCCTCCATCCTTATTTTTTACCGGGGAGGATGGTGCCCCTACTGCAACCTGCAAATGGGCCAACTGGTGAAGATCGAGCCGGATTTGATGAAGATGGGTTACCAGGTGCTTGCCATCACGCCGGACAAGCCCGAAAGCCTGCGCGCAAGCATGGAGAAGCACAGGATCAACTACACCCTGCTTTCCGACCGCACCATGGGCTTGACCCGCCAATTCGGCCTGGCTTACCGCCTGGACCCCCAGACTTATGAAAAAATGAGGGGCTTCGGGGTCGACCTTGAGAAATCCACGGGGAATTCCCTGCATGAATTGCCGGTCCCGGCGGCCTTCGTGGTGAATACCCGGGGCCTGATCCATTTCGTTTATTACAACCCCGACATCAAGGTCCGGGTCAACCCGGACGAATTAATGAAAGCGGCCAAGGAGACCTTGAAATGAAAATCATCAGCGCGAAGTTCCATGGGTGTTTGGATTACCTGGTGGTCCTTATTTTCCTTTGCGCCCCAAACCTCCTTCATCTTTCGATGGTGCCCGCCGTCATTTCCTACTCCCTGGCGGGGATTCACCTTCTCCTCACCCTCTTGACCGATTTTCCCCTGGGCGCCCTGAAAGTGGTTCCCTTGAAATGGCACGGGATCATCGAGCTAATCGTGGGGCCCGTTTTGGTAGCTCTGCCTTTTTTCCTGGGTTTCGGCTCCGAACCGGCGGCCCAATATTTTTACGTCGTGAACGGGATCGTCATCCTACTCGTCTGGTCCTTAACGGATTATGGAAACGCGAAAAAAGTTTAGCGGGGGGACTGGCTGGGCCTTGAAAAAATTTTACTTCTGGCCCTGCCTTCTTTGCCTGATCCTGGCTGCCCCAGCCTGCCGTTATCAAAGCCCCTACCCGGACGCCCCGGGGGTCCTTTTCATCCGCCAGCAAATCTGCGACCTGGGCGACTTTAAAAAAGGCTTCTTCCGCGCGGAAAACAGCCTCAAGGCCCGGGGGTTTCGGGCCTATAGTTTCCATCGCGACATCCAGGACCCTGGAGATTACATCCTCACTTTCAGGTGCGCCGACCTGAGGAAGGCGGTGGAATTCATCCAAACCTCCAATTTCATCACCGCCTGCGTGGGCGCGGGCAGGGACTTGCCGCTGCTGTGGGCCGGGGTGGAGGAAGCGGGAAATCCTGGCCGGAACTTCGCCCAAAAACCCGGCGGCCTGGTGGTAGCCCGCTTCGAAGTGAGGGATTACGGTTTATGGAAGAAGTCTTGGGAGGAAGGACAAGCCGGGAACCAGGGCCTTTCAGGGGGCGGGACAAAAACCGCCCCTTACGGCCTATACCGGTTAGACAGCAGCCCGGGGGTGGTAATTGTGGCTTATGAATTGCCAGTCATGAACCAAGCGCGGGATTTCACGGCATCCATTGCGGCGAAAAACACCATGGATGCCGCCGGTGTCACCCACATGGACTTTTGGATTGGCACCAATTTGGAGGAAGGAAGCTTTTGACCCGCGCCCTATTCGATTCCCCCTGGAGGAATTGCCGATGAATGGAAAATTAAACCCCTTTCCAACTCCCGTGAACTGGGCCATTACGGTACTCCTAGCCTTTGCGGGAATTGGGGTAAAACCCGCTGGGGCCCAGCCCCCGGCCCAGGAGAATCCCTTGCTGATCGAGCTTTTCACCTCCCAGGGATGTTCCAGTTGCCCCCCGGCCGAAGAGGTGTTGAATACTTGGGGGGTGGACCTATTCAAGTCGGGCAAGGCCCTGCCCCTGGCCTTTCACGTGGACTATTGGGACAACATCGGATGGAAGGACCCTTACTCCTCCTCTCTTTTTACCGCCCGCCAGCGCGATTACGCCGCCGCCTTGGGTGATTACTCCCTCTATACCCCGGAGATGGTGGTGGGCGGGCGGGTGGGGTTCGTGGGTTCGGACCTTTCCCGGGCCCAACAGGAGACCGCCGTTTCCGCTGGTCCATCGGCGCACCTCAGCCTCGCCTGCCGTCTCACCCAGGATAGTGTGGCCTTGAAAACCACCGCTTCTTTTCCAAACACCACGGGCTCCAGCCTTTCCCCGAAACTTTACGCGGTTGTTTTTGAAAACGGCCTGTCCACCAAAGTCCCCAGCGGGGAAAACCGGGGGAGAAAACTAGAGGAGAACTTCGTGGTTCGGAGTTTGAGGGAATTAGAAATCCCTAAAAGCGACGGCGGTTGGCGGGAGCAAGTTGTGGTTCCCCTGGAGCCCAACTGGGTCCGGAGCCACCTGGGCATCGCGGTTTTCGCCCAGGATCAAGCCACCCAAAAAATCCTGGGCTTGCGTTGGGTTTACCCGGTTTCCGGAAAATAAATTCCAGCCTGTGGCTTTGGCAAAACTAAAATTCATTGGGACTGTGATAAATGGGATGGATTGGATATGGCAAAAAAACAAATGTTTTTTGAATTACGTTGAAGCCCTAGGGGTCATCCATATCCAATTGCGTTTGATCCGGTTTCAATTCGGCGAAGGCCCTTAAAACCTCATCCGTTAAGTCCCTTCCATTTTTGGCGAAAACCGAATCGTTCGAGTCCAAGACCAGGTCAATGCCTTCTTTTTTCGCGATCCCCGCGACCACGTCCTCGATGCGGCCCATCAACTGCTTCGTCATCTCAAGGTTTCGTTCCTCCAATTCGCTTTCGACATGGTTTTTCTCATCTTGGTAATCCTGGGTTGCCTTATTGAGTTCCTCCACCTTCCGCCTGCGTTCTTTCCCGGACAACTTGCTCTTCGGGTCGCTCAACTTTTTTTGGAGGTCGCTCAAGGCCTCCTCCAAATCGGTTAAATCTTGCTTTTTTCCTTGGGCGAATTCGTCGTAGTTTTTTTGGGCCTGGGATGTGCCGGGATATTCCTTAAAAAGGGTCTTCAGGTCGACGGTGGCGACCTTCAGGTCATCCGCCCTCCCGGCCGAAAAGGCGAGAAAGCAAAAAACAAGGGTCAGGAATCGCATGAAGTCGCTCCGTTAAAAGGATGAATACTCAATATCATCGTCATTGCCAGTTGATCGACGTTCCGAGGGTCCGCAAGACCTCGGGTTGAATCTCAAGCTTCCAACGCCATTGGCTGTCGAAGCTTTCCTTGAATTGGCCATAGCTGTCCTCCACGTCCTTGACCCTCAATTGGACTTCGGTGGGCAGGAGGCTGAAATCGCGGGAGTCCTCCTCCTTTAAAACGACCGGCCTGAAGAGGTTGGTCAGGTCATCCACGGCTCCGTTGTAATCCTTGGCCAGTTCCAGGACGCTTTCCAGGTAGTCTTCGGTGATGGCGGCCGATATCCGCTTCTCGTCCACCGATCCCCCTCCATCCAGGGGAAAGGCGGCGTTGAAGGCCTCGTCCGAATTGAGCTTGGAGGCCAAGGCGGAAAGGGCCTCGACATGCTTCTGGTAGGCCTCGTAATTCTCCTTGGCGGAATGAAGCGCCTGGAATACATCCCGGCTGAATTGGAGGTACTTCACCTTGTCGTTGAATTTGCTCCCAAAGAGGCTGTCCGTGAGTTTACTGACCCCGAATAAGGCCAAACCCGATACCAGGAGCGTTTGACGGGTGGAATCGTCCTTTTCCAGGGAGGAAGCCGTGGCGCCGGTAAGGCCGGCGAAGGAACCCCAATCGCCCAAGCCGTCGAAAAAATTGCTGATGTCCGGGTCCGACCAGGGATTGGCGATATCCGCCTGTTTCCGGTAAAGGTCCATTCCCCGGAGGTAGGTTTCGGCGGCCGCGCAGCCGATGGAGACGGTTTTCAAGACCTGTTTGACGTCGCTCATCTTCCGGGCCAGGAGGCGGCGCCTGAAATCCACCACCAATTTTTCCTTTTCCGCCAGGGTGTCGATGGTCTGTACTTTCTCCTCATAGTCCTTTTGGAGCGCCTCCAGGGCCTCCCGAGTTTTATTGTTTTGTTCCTCCATTTGCCGGAGGTGGGCTTGGATATCAAGGGTGGGGGTGGGTGAGGGATCTGCCGTCCAATGGGCCGGCGCAGGGGTCGCTGGGGAGGGGAGGGCGGAAACCACCGCCACCGGCTTGGGTAGGGCCGCCCCCAGGGTGGCGGGACCGCCCTGGGCAAGGAGCGGCCCCCCGAAGCCCATCACCGAAACCAGCGGGATTGAAAACCGAAGGCCGTACGAACCGCGCGGATAAAATTGCATCCATTTTCCTTTTTCGCCTTCGGCATCCCCCAAAAACACGGCTGTTTACGCCTTCATCCCCGGGCCATCCGACCGGATCAGTCTTAGGGCGCGGTAATATCCATTTCGACCCTGCGGTTTTTCGCCTGGTTGTCCGGGGTGTCGTTCGCCGCGACCGGATCGGCCGATCCCATCCCGGAAGCCGTTAGCTGAGCCGCGGGAATACCCTGCTTGACCAACTCATCCTGCACGGCCTTGGCCCGCCGCTTGGAGATGCGGAGGTTCCCCTTATCGGACCCGCTGTTGTCCGTGTAGGCCGCGATCTTCGTTTGATAGGTGGGATGCTTCAATAAAACAGCCGCCACGGCATCGATCTTTTCCGTTCCCTCTTTGCTTAAATGGTAATGGGCGACCTTAAATAGCAGGTCGCCAGCCAAGGTGAGCTTGATCCCTTTATCCGTTTGGATCACATCCCCAAACGGGGAAAAATCCTGGATTTGGGGACCCAAGTTCGTCGTCATTGCGCCTTGGGATTTGGCTATTTTGCCCGTGCTGGCGCAGCCGTTCAGGACAACCACCAACCCCAAGAACACCGTCAGAAAATACCCTTTCATTTGAAAACCTCCTGGATTTTTTTCCCTTCAAAAACTAAGCACCGGAATGAGCCCGTCTTTTCCCGGGACGGCTTTGAAAATTCTCCGAACCCGCCTGGAAATCGATGTGAACCCATTGCCAGGCGGGTTCCCCGGGCGGTCCCGGGGGCCCGGACACCCCACTTATTTGGCCGTGGGCGTGGAACTGGGCTTCATGGCCTTCTTTTTCTTCTTCATCATTTTCTTCTTATGCTTCATCGACTTGGCGACGGGGGTCTTAACCGGCGTTGTATCCGCCCAAACCGGCCCCGAAACCGCCCCCACGAATAAAATCATCATGAGTGCCGCGATCAACTTTTTCATGGCTTACTCCTTAAATTAAAATTTAAACAGCAGCGGGACCGTTCCTTGGGGGAGCGGCCCCATCCCCTTTTATGACCGCCGTTTCCCTTTCCCCGCTTGGGGCGGGGTCGGATCATTCGTCCATTCCTTGGTCACCAAAAATGCCACCAATGTTTCTTTGAAACGGCTTCTTGTGTTGGGGTGGCCTGCGCCGAAGGGGGAATGGCGGAAACCGCTTTTCCCGTTTTTGTTTTCTTGTGCTTTGAATTTTTGTGGGCTTTTTCCTTCAGGGATGATTTGGAGACCGGCGTCGGTTGGGCCGGCCAAGCGGGCCCGGATAACGCCAAAAGGAAAAGGGCCTCCACAAGTGAACCCATCACTTTTTTCATGAATTTCTCCTTTCAATTCACGGATTAGGAAAGGGGGCCCGCCTGGGAAGGCGGGCCGGATCCCCGTCCCGGTCGGCATTTCCTGTCCCCTTGGTTCATGAAGGGGGATGGATTAATCGCCCGGCCCTTGGGAAGCCGGGCTTGGCCCGGGGTTGCGACCGGGCCGGTTTAAGGAGGTGAGGGAATCAAAAGTAATCCACCGGGAGGGTTTCCCGCGGCTTGGAGTGGGGGACATACTTCGGGGTCTCCATCGCCATTTGCCGGGCGCGGTTCACTTCCTCACTCGAAAATCCTTTTTGCACCCGCAAATCCTGCCTTGGAAAAATCAAATCAGGGTCTTGGATCTGGTCCCGGTTCGCCTTGAACAGCTCGGGCCATTGGAACGAATCGCCGTAAATATTGGGCTTGGCGGCGATCGTC
>Ga0335085_10001697_pt1 | contig 44759 bp, 39 predicted proteins | sample Lox_Sample_45_FD_206712 | JGI IMG/M metagenome (GOLD analysis project Ga0335085, IMG submission 206712) | Soil microbial communities from Loxahatchee National Wildlife Refuge, Florida, United States - Lox_Sample_4.5 | ecosystem: Environmental > Terrestrial > Soil > Wetlands | place: USA...
GTTCTTCACGCCCCCGGCGATGGGGGGCGGGCACAACACTCTGTGGCCTTTGGGGGGGAGCTTCGTGGGGGGGCGGGGGGTGCTGCTCACCATTTTCGCCGGGGCGCTGCTGGGAACGGTCGTATTCGTCCCCCTGTCGATCAAGCGGAAGCGACTGGTCCCCTTCGGGGTATTTCTGGCGGTGGGAGCGGCGGTCACCTACATCTGGGGCGCCGACATCATCGAGTGGTACCGGCATTTTCTCAGAGGATCCTGACGTCAGATGAGTGAGGCCTTCGGCGGGCTGTTCGACGGTGGGGACGTGCTCGCCCGCGTGGGGATGGATCTCACCGCCCAGGCGCGCCGCGGCGACCTGGAGCCGGTGCGCTGTCGCGACGCCGAAGTCGCGCGCGTGGTGGACATCCTGCTGCGCCAGAGCAAGAACAACCCGGCGCTCGTGGGCCGGGCCGGCGTGGGCAAGACCGCGATCGTCGAAGGGCTCGCCCAGCGGATCGCCGCGGGAGACGTCCCCCCGGCTTTGAAAGACGCCCGGCTCGTGGCTCTCGATCACGTCGCCCTGCTCGCGGGCACGGCGTTCCGCGGGCAGTACGAGGAGCGGATCCAGAACCTGATCCGGAGCCTCGCGGCGGACCCCGACCTGATCCTGTTCGTGGACGAGCTGCACAACCTGGTCGGGCAGGGGACGGCGCTGGGCGTCGCGATGGACGCGGCTAACATGTTGAAGCCCGCCCTGGTCCGCGGCGAAATCCGCGTGGTCGGGGCCACCACCGGCGAGGAATACGGGCGCTGGATCCGCGGCGACCCGGCGCTCGAGCGGCGTTTCCAGCCGGTGCCCGTGGACGAGCTGTCGGCCGCCCAGACGATGGAGATCCTGCTGGCGCGGCGGCCGCGTCTCGAGCGCCATCACGCGGTGGCGATCACCGACGACGCGCTGCAGGCCGCGATCGTCCTGACCGACCGCTTCGTTCCGGACCGCGCCCGCCCCGACAAGGCGATCGACGTGCTGGATGAGGCCTGCGCGCACGCTCAGGCGACGGCCCGCGTGAGCCCCGAGCTCGATCGCCTGATCCGGGAGCGCCGCCGCGTGGACGCGGCGATCCGGCGCGACGGCCGCGGAACGGAGCCCGGGGGCGAGGCGACCGAGCCGGCGGACGATCTGGCGGCGGTGTTTCAACGCATCGGGCGGGAGATCGACGATCTCCTGGGTGGCGGGGGCGAACGCGCCTCGACTCGGCCGGAGGCGGCGACGGACCCCCGTGAGCGGCCCGCTTCCCGGCCGTCGCTCGCGGAGGAGCGCGAAGAGCTCGACCGGCGCCTGCGGGAAGAGCTGGAGCGTCAGGGAGTGCTGGTGCGCGGGGCGGACATCGCGCGAGTCGTCGGAATGGCGGTCGGCAAGGGGATCGAATGGGCCGGGTGATCTGGGTGGCGGGGCTCGCGGCTGTCGCTCTGAGCGGGTGCCGGGAGCGCGCGCGGGAGGTGGAGGAGCGGCACGACCTCCAGGACGTGGTGGATCAGATGAAGCCGGCGGTGGAGAAGGCGACCGGCCTCACGTTCCGCCGGGCCCCCGTGGTGCTGCGGCGCACGCGCGCCCAGGTGCGCGACTACGTCGTGCACCGCTTCGACGAGGAGCTGACCCCGGACGAGCTCGCCGGGGTGCAGGCCGCCTACCGGCGCTTCGGGCTGCTCCCCGACACTCTCGACCTGCGCCGCACGATGATCGATCTTCTGACCGAGCAGGTCGCGGGGTATTACGACCCCGATTCGAACGCGCTGTTCGTGCCGACCGACGCGGATCCCCCGCTCATCCGGATGACCGTTTCTCACGAGCTGACGCACGCGCTGCAGGACCAGTACCTGTCGCTCGATTCGCTTCTGGAGCAGAAGCATCACAACGACCGGCGGTCCGCGGCCCAGGCGGTCCTGGAAGGGCAGGCGACGCTGGCGCAGATCCTCGTCCAGATGCCGGAGCAGCAGGACAAGATTCCGAGCTTCTGGGACACCCGGAAAGCGATCCAGACGCAGATGTCGGAAATGAAGGAGTTTTCCGGAGCGCCGTTGTGGCTGCGGGAGACCCTGATCTTTCCGTACCTGGGCGGCGCCGACTTCGTGCGCTGGTTCCGCAAGCAGCATCCGGACCGCGAGCCGTTCGGAACGGCGATGCCGACGTCCACCGCGCAGATCCTGCACCCCGATCGCTACGCCGCGGGAGAGCAGCCGGTCGGGCTCGCCTTCCTGCCGCCCGCCGCCGCGATCGGCGCGCCGCGCTACGAGGACGATCTGGGGGAGTTCGAGACGCGGCTGCTGTTCGAGCAGCTGCTCGACGACACGGCCGAAGCGATCGCGCCGGGGCTTGCCGCCGGGTGGGCCGGTGACCGCTACGCCGTATTCGGCCCGGGGCGCGACGCGCTCGTGTGGTACACGGTGTTGGGTGACGCCGCGGCGGCGGACCGATTCGCCGCGGGTCTGAAGCGGGCCTGGGCGCGCCGGCGCAACGGCGGCCCGGCCGACCGGAAATGGCGCGTCGACCGCGTGATCATCGAAGGGCACCAGGGCGTCCGCCTGAGCGACGCCCTGGCGGCATGGACCGGGTGGCGGCAGCCGCCGGCCGTGCACGTCGTGAAGTAGCGGCGGCCTTCCCTCCCCACTTGGATTCCCGCAATCCTGTAAGTATTTTACGCGGCTTATGTTTACGGCCCTGGCGGAGCGCCTGGGTGGGGTCGTCCAGCGGCTCACCGGACGCGGTGTCCTCACCGAAGCGGATGTCACCGAGGCGTTGCGCGAGATCCGCCGCTACCTGCTGGAAGCGGATGTCTCCTTCGAGCTGACGCGCGACTTCGTCGAGCGGGTGCGGGTGCAGGCGGTCGGGGCGCTGCAGATCAAGACGGTCAGCCCAGGCCAGCAGGTGGTGAAGCTTGTGGCGGACGAGCTGGCCCGGATGCTGGGCGGCGCCACACGGCGGCTCGACTTCGCCTCCGTCGGGCCGACGGTGATCCTGCTCGTCGGATTGCAGGGCTCGGGCAAGACCACCACGGCGGCGAAGCTGGCGCGCCGGTTGAAGCTCGAGCAGAAGGCCCCCGGTCTCGTGGCGGCCGATCCGTACCGGCCGGCGGCGCGGGAGCAGCTCGAGCAGCTCGGCGCGCAGATCGGCGTCGCGTTACTCGGGAAGCGAGAAACGGGAAACGTGATCGAGCTGGTGCAGGAGGCGGTGCGCGAGGCGGAACATGCGCGCTGTCGTACGGTGATCGTCGATACCGCCGGCCGGTTGCAGGTGGACGAGCCGTTGATGGAGGAGCTGCGCGCGCTGAAGGAAGCGGTGAAGCCGCGCGAGGTGCTCCTCGTCGCCGACGCGATGACGGGGCAGGACGCAGTCCGGATCGCGCGGGGGTTCACGGACGGGGTCGGCGTCACCGGGGTGATCCTCACCAAGCTGGACGGCGACGCGCGGGGTGGGGCGGCGCTCTCGATCTTCGGTGTGACCGGCGCGCCGATCGTCTATGCGGGTGTCGGTGAAGGAGTGGAGGCGCTGGAGCCGTTCGATCCGGCCCGCATGGCCGGCCGGATCCTGGGGCAGGGCGACGTGGTGGCGCTGGTCGAGAAGGCGGCCACCGCGATCGACCGCGAGGCGGCGGAGCGGCTGGAAAAGAAGGCGCGCTCCAAGCGCGGGATGGACTTGCAGGATTTTCTGGTGGCGCTGAAGCAGATGGAGCGGATGGGTCCGTTGAAGCAGGTGCTGGGGTTGCTCCCCGGCGTTCCGGCCAAGGCGCTGCAGGCCCTGCCGGCCGACGACCGCCGGCTGAAGCACGTCGAAGCGATCGTCCTGTCGATGACGCCGGCCGAGCGCGCTGACCCGAAGCTGTTGAACGGCTCGCGCCGGCTGAGGATCGCCAAGGGGGCGGGCCGGCCGGTGCAGGAAGTGAACCGGCTGCTGGAGCAGTTCCAGCAGATGCGGAAGCTCTTACAGAGGATGTAGGGAAGCCATGGCGACACACATGCGGTTGCGGCGCGAGGGGCGCAAAGGGCAGTCTCATTTCCGGATCGTCGTCGCCGATCAGCGGGCGCCGCGCGACGGGCGGTTCGTGGCCGCGGTCGGTCACTACAATCCCCGCGCCAAGCCGGCGGTGCTCCAGGTGGACAAGGATCAGGCGTTGGCCTGGCTCGCCAAAGGGGCGAAGCCGACCGACACCGTGCGGTCGCTCCTGAAGCAGGCCGGGGTGCTGGGCAAACGCACCGCGTAATCGCGCGGGTACGAAAACCCCACGGGCAGCAGGGGGAGGTAGCGGTCTTCCCCCTCGTCGAAAACCCGGGAGCCGTGCTCACGCCGAAGGCGCAGGTGTTCGTGGTCGACGAGTCCCGCCGGGTGATCGCGGGACCGCTGGTGATCGCGCGCCGACGGGCCTATCACCGGGAGTGGCTGCTCGGCTTCGTGGGAGTCGGGGGCCGGGCGATCGTCGATACCTGGCGCGACCAGTTTCTCGCGGTGGAAGCGGCCGATGCTCACGATTAACGTCGTGACCCTGTTCCCCGAATGGTTTGCCGCGCCCCTCGGCGCGAGCATTCTAGGGCGGGCGGCGGGCGATGGACTGGTGCGGTATCGCGTGACGCAGCTGCGGGACTACACGCACGACCGGCACCGCACGGTGGACGACGCGCCGTACGGCGGCGGGGCGGGGATGGTGTTGAAGCCGGAGCCGTTCTTCGAGGCGGTGGAGGATCTGCGGCCCGCCCCGGGGTCGCCTGTCGTGCTGCTGTCGGCGCGGGGCCGGTCGTTCACGCACGGCGAGGCGGTGCGCTACGCGGTGGGTCGCGAGCTGACGCTCCTGTGCGGGCACTACAAGGACGTCGATCAGCGGGTGGCGGAAGGACTCGCCACGGAAGAGCTGTCGATCGGGGATTTCGTGTTGACGGGGGGCGAGCCGGCCGCGCTCTGCGTGATCGACGCCGTCGTGCGGCTCCTGCCGGGCGCGCTCGGCGATCATGAGTCGGCGTCCGGGGATTCGCATTACGAGGGACTGCTGGCGCCGCCCAGCTACACGCGGCCGCCCGCGTATCGCGGGATGACGGTCCCCGAGGTATTGTTGAAGGGAGACCACGAAAAGATCGCGGCGTGGCGCGCGGCCGAAGCGGAGCGCTTGACCGAGCAACGCCGGCCGGATTTGTGGCGCAAACACCTTGAAGGCTAGATACACAGGGAGAACGGTATGGAGAAGTTGCGGGCGGTATCCCGAGAGGGACTGAAGACCAATATCCCGGCGTTCGACCCGGGTGATACGGTGCGCGTGATGGTGCGCGTGCGCGAAGGCGACAAGGAGCGCGTCCAGGCGTTCGAGGGGATCTGCATCGCGCGCCGGGGGGGCGGGATCAACGAGAACTTCACCGTCCGCAAGATTTCCGCGGGGGTGGGGGTGGAGCGGATCTTCCCGCTGCATTCGCCGTCGATCACCGAGATCGAGCTGGTGCGCCGCGGCCGGGTGCGCCGCGCCAAGCTCTACTTCCTGCGGCGCCTGGCCGGGAAGGCCGCCCGCATCCGGGAGCAGCGCGGACTGGGCCTCGAGGCCGGGGCGGGGAGCGGAACGGGCACCACCGACGCGCCGGGGACCCCGGAGGCGTGAGTCGCCGCCGCCCCACGTTCGAGCGCGAGACCGCGCTCTGGAACGCGGGGCGGACGGTTGTCGCCGGCGTCGACGAGGCGGGCCGCGGCCCACTGGCGGGACCAGTGGTGGCCGCGGCCGTTGTGTTTCCGGCCGGGACGAAGCCGATCCGCGGCCTGCGCGATTCCAAGCTGCTTCCGGCCGTCGTACGCGAGCGGCTCGCCGCCGTGGTGCGGGAACGGGCGCTCGCCTGCGCCGTCGCGGCCGCGAGCGTGCGGGAGATCGACCGCCTGAACATCCGCCGCGCCACGATCCTCGCCATGCGGCGCGCCGTCGACCGGCTCGGGTTGCCGGTGCACGAGGTTCTGGTCGACGGCCTCCCGGTGCCCGAGATCGGCCTCGCGCACGTCGCGATCGTGGACGGAGACGCCCTGTGTCAGTCGATCGCGGCGGCCTCGGTGCTCGCCAAGACGGTGCGGGACCGCCTGATGCGTCTGCTCGCCGGCCGCCACCCGGCCTATGCTTGGGACGAGAACAAGGGCTACGCGACCCCCTGGCATCTCGACGCCCTGACGCAGTTCGGGCCGTCGGCGCATCACCGCTACAGCTTCGAGCCGGTCTCGCAGCTCGCCTTGTTCTAGTTTCCCCTACCGGCTGCGCTTCAATCCCCTTCGGAAGGCCGCCAAGCCTTGCGTGTTCGCGATGTCCCCCGTACCGAGTCCCGCCCGCCGCGCCACGTCCACCGCGTACTGCATGAACGGCAGATTCTTCGGGTTGTGACTGTCGGTCGACAGCACGAACCGCACGCCGCGGCGCTGGGCCGCCGCCGCGAGGTTGTCGGGGAGATCCATCCGCTCGGGGTGGCCGTTGATCTCGAGCAGGCAGCCGTGATCCGCCGCCGCCTTGGCCACCGTGTCGAAGTCGAGCCGGTAAGGCTCGCGCTTGCCGACCAGCCGGCCGGTGGGATGCCCGATGGCGTCGACCGAGGGGTGGCGGATCGCGTTCAGGAGGCGCGTCGTGATCTGCTTTTCGCTCTGGGTCATGCCGTAATGAATCGTGGCGACGACGTAGTCGGCCTCGGCCAGCACGTCGTCCGGGAGATCGAGCTGTCCCGATTCGAGGATGTCCAGCTCGATGCTCCTCAGGATCGTGAACCCCGTCGCCCCGGCGTTCCACTCGTCGATGCGTTTCCACTGGGCCCGCAGCCGCTTCGCGTCGAGTCCCAGCGCCATGGTCACGCGCTTGGAATGATCGGTGATGGCGCAGTAGCTGTAGCCCAGGGCGCGACACGCCTCGGCCATCTCCTCGAACGACGCTTCGCCGTCGGTTTCCTTGGTATGCATCTGGAGGTCGCCGCGGATCTCCGCCAGGGTCACGAGATGGGGGAGCCGGTGCTCGTGTGCCAAGGCGGTTTCGCCGCGTGACTCGCGCAGCTCAGGGGGGATCCAGTCGAGCCCGAGTTTCCCGTACACTTCCTGCTCGGTCTTTCCGGCGATCCGCCGGGTGCCCGAGTAGAGCCCGTACTCGTTCAGCTTGTAGTGGTGCTCCTGCGCGAGCCCGCGCAGCTCCACGTTGTGCGACTTGGAGCCGGTGAAGTACATCAGCGCCGCGCCGTAGGCGGCGGGCTCGACCACGCGCAGGTCCACCTGCAACCCGCCCCGCAGCCGCACGGTAACGCGCGTCTCGCCCCTGGACACGACGGCGCCGACGTCCGGGTATTTCACGAACCGCTCGATCACGCGGGCGGGGTCGGTCGTGGTGACGAGGACGTCCAGGTCGCCCACCGTTTCGCGGCGCCGCCGGAAACTCCCGGCGATCTCGAATTCGGTCATCGCGCCCCCCGCCGTCATCCACTCCCGCAGCGCCCTGGCGTGCACCTCCGCGTCGTGGAGCAGGAGCCGGTGCTCGGCGTGGAGGGCGAGTCCCAGCCCCGCCCGGATGTTCTGCTCCATCTTCTCGCCGAACCCCTTGAGCTTCCGGACCTTCCCCGCCTCGATCTGCTTCGCGAGATCGGCGGGGGACTTCACCTTGAGGCGGGTGTAGAGCAGCTTCACGCGCTTGGGGCCGAGGCCGGGGATCCGGAGCAGATCGAGCAGCCCCGCGGGGAGCTTGGCGGCGAGCTGCCGGTGCAGCGGCAGCTCCCCGGTCGTGACGATCGCCGTGATCTTCTCCGCCAGATCTTCCCCGATCCCCGCGATCTCGGTCAGATCGCCGCCGCGCTGGAGCACGTCGGCGAGCGGCTCGGGGTAGTCGCGCACCACGCGGCTGGCGTTGCGATAGGCGCGGATGCGGAACGGGTTCTCGTTCTTGATCTCGAGGAGGTCGGCGACCTCGTCGAACAGGCGGGCGATGTCGGGGTTCTGCATGCGAAACGAGACAGGGGAGACGGGAGGCGGCGGTCTCCCGCCGCCTCCTCCGGTCTCCGGGTCCTATTGCACCGTAAAGTCCAGCATCATCCCGTGGACGTCATGGGATTTCCCGTCCTTCACGTCGGGAAGGAAGCAGATCAGCCCATAGTTACCGGCGGAAAGCGTGCCGCTGAAGCTCGCATGGCTGCCCGCATCGATCCCGCCCACGCCCATGATGCGGGTCATCGGCGGCGGGCCCTTCATGCCCCCTTCGGCCCACGCGGAGACGTCCTTGATCTTCTTGCCGGGGGCCAGGCCGACCAGTACGAGCTCGTGATGCTGGGCGCCGTTGTTGTCCACGCGGAAGGTGTGCGCTCCCGCGGTGACCGGCTTGGACAGGGCGAAGGCGTAGTCGGTCAGCGTCACCACGACGTCCGCGTCCGGCTCCTTGGGCGCCGCGACCGGGGCGCCGGTCACGACGATGGTCCGCAGCATGCCCTTCATGACGTGGGGGATCCCGTCCCTGCTCGGAACGAAGCAGGCCAGTACGTAGGTCCCCGGTTGCAGCACCTGCGTGGCATTGCCCGAATCTCCGGGCAGCTCGGCGTTGGGACCGCCCGCTTCGGCGGTCCAGGGGGGTGGCGTACCGGGGGTCTTGGCCATGGCGGCGAGGCCGGACGCAAAGTCCGCGGCGGTCTTGCCGGGCGCGAGCCGCAGGATCACCGCCTGGTGCGGCTCCTTCCCCTGGTTCACCACCCACATCGTCACGACGCCGGCGGGAATCGTGTCGGGTGCGGAGAAGGCGAAATCGGTGGCGACGACGCGGACCACCACGGGGGTCGGGTTCGCGGGCGGCGGCGGCGCCTTCTTGCTGCAACCGAGCAGGGTCGCGGCGAGTGCGGAGGTGGCCAAGGTGAGACGGCGCGGCATGGACATGAGGCCTCGGGTATCTGGGTGCCGGGAAGCTACCGGCCCCCCGGAGGGGGCGAAAGCCGCCCTAGGTCCGCTCGAGGAGAATGATCCCCGACATGCGGCGGAACTCCTCGCGGAGGCGGGAGGGGTAGAGCCGCCCCAGCAGGTTCCACAGCCCGGCGAACCGCATCGCGCGGCCGAGGCGCAGCGCCTCCTCCCAGGTGGAGCGAAATGCCGCTTCGCGCCACCCGTGCCGGGTGAAGAACGCGGTGCCTTCGGCGGGACCGAACCGGAGCGGGGTCCCCGCGTCGTCCAGCGCCCGTCCCCAGGTGCGCTCGAGCATGCGCAGCAGGCGCGGGGAGGCGAGGTCGCTGAGCCACCAGCGCAAGGGTGCGCAGCTGTGGAGATCGCGCGCGAGACCGGCGACCTGGTCGGCGGCCAGGTAGATGAGCAGCCCTTCCGTGATCACGAGGGCGGGGGCGGGGCCGCGGGCGACGCGGTCGAGCAGCGTTCGGCGTGCCGCGGCGTCGGTGAGATCGGCGGGAACGTACTCGAGCGCGCAGCGCGGCCGGTCAGCGCCGATCGCCTCCCGCTTGTAGCCCTGAATATCCGGGAAGTCGACGTCGAGCCAGTGGAGCTCGGGCGGAAGCGGCAGCCGGTAGGGCCTCGTGTCCAGGCCCGAGGCGAGGTTCACGACGAGCCGCGCGCCGTCGCGCGTGACGGCGCGGACGACGATCTCGTCCATCACCGCCGTGCGCACGATCATCGGCCACGCCATGCGGCGTCCTTTGGGGAGTGACGCGAGAATCGCTTCGCCGCGCGGACCAGCGAGCCGGCGCGCGTAGGGATCGCGGAACAGGGCGTCGGGGCGTTCCGATTCCATCGCCCGGTACATGGCGACCCAGTGGGCGGTGTCGGAAATGTGGGTGATGGTCACGGGAAGGTGCAGGGAGCACGGAGCAGCGGTCGTTCTCCGTGCTCCGTGCTCCCTGCGTTTGTCTCTAGTGCTTCGGCTCCACCATCGGAATCTGATCCTGCAGCTCGCCTTCGACGATGTTGTCGAGGCGGTTCTCGATCTGGAGGAACCGCGCGACGGTCGTGGCGGGCGCCACCTTGCGGAACTTCTTGGCCCACTCCTTATGCAGCTTCGCCCGATCAGCCTGGATGTCGAGCCACTGATCGGTGAGCCGAAGCGCCGCGGTGTCGCTCATCGTGCGATACACCTTGGCGTAGTCGAGAATTACGGCGGTGGTGCGATCCCCCAGCTTCGAGACCTCCACCTGATAGTCGCGGTACACCGGCCAGAACTTGGCGGCGACGCTGTCGGGCATGGGGAGATTGGCGGCGACGATCTGCTGCCGGCGCGTCTTGATCTCCTCACGGGTCAGATGGATCTCGGTCTGCTGCGCGGCGAGCGGCGCCACGAGGGCCAGTCCGCCGAGGATCAGCAGGGAATACGCGGTACGCATGATCGATACTCCTCCAGGTCTAGGTGTCCATTCGTGAGTACGCAATATAGCCGGGCGTCCCGTCATGCAGTCACGAGCCGCTTCAGCTCACCCGAATAGGCCTGGGCCAGACGCTTGAGGGTGAGGGTGAGCGGCACGGCCAGGAGCATGCCGGGCGCGCCGAGCACGAAATTCCAGAACAGCAGCGCGCCGAAGATCGCGAGCAGGGAGATGTCGAACCCTTTCTTCATGAACATCGGTTTCAGGACATTGTCCCCGAGGAAGTTGCCGAGGACGAAGATCACGATCACGAGAACGGCGCGTTCCCACCCGTGCTCCAGGTAGGCCACGAGGGCGGCCGGGGCGAGCGCCAGGAGGTTGCCGATCGCCGGAACGAAGTTGAAAAAGAAGTACAGGACGCCCCAGGTCACCGCGAAATCGATGCCCAGGAGCAGCAGGGCGATCGTGATCGCGACCCCCGCCATTAGGCCGGTGATGCCGGTCAGTCCCACGTACTTGACCACGTCCTCGGTGGCCTTGTCGAAATGGCCCTCCCCCGGCTCCCGGCCCGCCATCTGGGCGAGCACGAGCACGGTGATCAGCACGACGACGAAGGCGTTGCCCAGCGCCCCGGCGGCGCCGCTCAACAGGGCGCCCGCATACGAAACGAGGTGAGCCGGATCGAACGCGGGGATGGAGCGCAACTGCTCGGTGTTGATCCCGCGAGCGGTGAGGAAGTCGAGCAGCCGGTCCCGGATGGTCGTGAGGCCGGTCTGATACGTCGGCAGCCGCTGCACCAGCTGGGTAATGGATGCTCCCACCAGGGTAATGACCGCCACGCCCCCCACGACCGCCACCAGCACCGTGACGAGGACGGCCAACGAGGGCGACAGGCGCTTCTTGAGCCAGACCATGAGCGGGGACAGCGTCATCGCCAGAAGCATCGCGAGCAGAAAGATGTCCAGCAACGGGGCGATCGCCTTGGCGCCCCAGGTGATGACGACGAGGCACGCGCCGGCGATCAGCGCGCGATACGTCAGCACGGGCCCGGAGCCGGCGGCCGGTCGAGGAGTAGCGCTAGGGTGCGTCATGAGAGATCCCTGGTGATTGGACGAAATCCTGAACCGGCGGGTGGTAGGTGTTCCACCATTGATCGGCGCGAGCGGGGGTCCACCCCGTCTCCAGCCCTGTGTCCGCGAGGCGCTGGGACAGCTCCGTGCCCGTCTGGGGGCGTCGGGCCGGATCTTTCTCGAGGCACGACATCACCGCGGCCTCCAGATCCGGCGGCACGGTCGCGTGCCGGCCGACGGGATCGGGCCGGTCTTTCAGGTGCGCGGCCAGCAACGTCATCGCGTTCGGCTTCACGAACACGTCGCGCCCCGTGAGCATCCAGTAGGCGACGCACCCCAGCCCATAGAGGTCGGAGCGGCCGTCCACCGGCGCCTCGCCCGTGATGGCCTCGGGGGCGAGAAAGGCGGGCGTGCCGACGATGGCATCGGGGTGCGTAAGATGGGTGTCGGGCGCGGAGGCGCGCTGGATCTCGCCCACGAGACCGAAGTCCAGGACTTTCACGAAGTCCACGTCCAGACCGTACCGACAGATGAAGATGTTGGCTGGCTTGATGTCGCGATGCACGACCCCGCGGGCGTGTGCCTCCGCGAGGGAGTGACAGGCCTGGCGCAGGATATGCACCACGCGCTCGGCCGGTTGTGGCCCATGGCGGGAGACCAGGGTGTGGACGTCGAGCCCGTCGAGCAGCTCCATGACGTAGTAGAACGTCCCGTCCTGAGCGATGCCGAAGTCGTACACGCCGATCGTGTGCGGGGACGAGAGCGCCGCGGTGGCCTGCGCCTCCCGCTCGAACCGCTGAAACAGCGACGCGACGAGGGCCTGGTCGGCGTCGCCCAGCACGTCCGGTCCGATCAGTTTCACCGCCGCGGGACGCGCCAAGAGCCGGTGGGTCGCCTTCCACACCTCCCCCATGCCTCCCGCGCCCAGTCGCGTGGTCAACTGGTAGCGCCCGACCGACCGGGCTTGGGCGACCTGCTCTCCCAGTCCATAGATCGTGCGCGAGATGACGACCGACAGGACGGCGGCGAACCCGTCGGTCCAGGCGAGCTGGATCAGGGCGGACCCGGGCGGCAGCGGTCCCAGTCCGAGGGTGTGAAACAGGAGGATAGCCGAGGGCTCCATCGCGATGCCGAGCCCCGCGGTGAGGATGCTGCGGCGGACGGGGTTCGGCACGATCACCTGTGCGATCAGGACCCACACGGCCACCGCCGACCAGCGGGTGAGCGGCGGTGGGGCGCCGCCGTACCAGTTCGCGGGCACGCTGACGAGCGCCACGAGGGCGGCAATGAAGACGACGTACGCGCTCCCGACCGGCCCGAGGCGTCCGGGCGGAATCCATTCGCGCAGGACGGCGAGATAGAGCACGAGTGAAACGCCGCACCCGAGCCCCAGGCCCCCGAGCTGCAGCATGTGTCCCGTCCCCGTGGCGCTCGTCAGCGTGCGGACGAGGAGCGACAGCGGGGCGGCGACGAAGAGCAGCAGGCAGAGGATCTTCAATCGGCGGGCGATGTCGGCCAGCAGATCGAGGGGCAGCTCCGGGCGCGACCGTTGGTGCAGGCCGGCGAGCTTGACGGCGTCGTCGGTGCGCGGCTCGAGCGAGATCGGCGGGGGCGAGCTCATGGTACTGCGGGAATATCGCCCGGCGGTACGGGCTTGAGAAGCATTCGCGCCGGGTGCTATCGTGGGCGCGTGTCGAACGTCGTCATCGCCGATCTGCGTTGTACGCTCTCCACGGCGCTGGCCGAGCGGGTGCGCGCGGTCGTGGCTTCGTGGGAGCACGCGCGGGGCACCGCCAGGCTCTGGGCAAAGGACGCCTCGCTCTGGACCGGTCGCGACGAGGCGCGCTGGCTCGGCTGGCTCGACATCGTCGCGGCCCAGCGGAGTCGGCTGACGGAGCTGGCGGCCGTGGCGACACTCGCGCGCGATGCCGGATGTCGTGATGCGGTGCTGCTCGGCATGGGTGGATCGTCGCTCTGCGCCGAAGTGCTCGCAGAATCCCTCGGAAGCCGTCCGGGATTTCCGACGTTTCACGTCCTCGACTCGACGGTGCCGGCGCAGGTGCGCGCCGTGGAAGCCCGCATCGATCCGGCGCGTGCCCTGTTCATCGTGGCGAGCAAGTCGGGGACGACGCTCGAGCCCGATATCCTGCGGGCCTATTTCTGGGACCGCGCCGGCCGCGACGGCCGGCACTTCGTCGCGATCACCGACCCGGGATCACACCTGGAGCAGGAGGCGCGGCGTGACGGGTACCGGGCCGTTTATCACGGGGTTCCCGAGATCGGCGGTCGGTTCAGCGCCCTTTCGAATTTCGGCCTCGTGCCGGCGGCGGTGATGGGGCTGGACGTCGCCCGCCTCCTGGCCGAAGCCGAGCGGATGGTGCAGGCGAGCAGCCGAAGCCAGGGCGTCGAGAGCAATCCGGGCGTCGCGTTGGGCCTCGTCCTCGGGACCGCCGCGGCCCAGGGATTGGACAAGCTCACCCTGCTCGCGTCGTCCGGGATCGCGGGACTCGGCGCCTGGCTGGAGCAGCTCGTGGCGGAGTCCACGGGGAAGCAGGGCAAGGCGATCATCCCCGTGGATGGCGAGGAAGTGGGCCCGCCCGCGGTCTACGGGGCGGATCGGCTGTTCGTCCATCTGCGACTCGATGGCGGGGTCGACAAGACGCAGGACGAAGCGGTCGCGGCGCTCGAACAGGCGGGGATGGCGGTGGTCCGGATCGCGGTGCCGGGGACGTACGCGCTCAGCGCCGAGTTCTTCCGGTGGGAGATGGCGACGGCGGTGGCGGGGTCGCTGCTCGGGGTCAATCCTTACGACCAGCCCGACGTCGAGGCGAGCAAGGTGGCGACGCGTGCGCTCACCGCCGAGTTCGAGCGGACGGGGGCGCTGCCGGCGGAGGATTGCTTGAGCGTCACCGATGACCGTTGCGAGGCGGGGCTGCGTGCGCTACTCGACTCGATCCGGCCGGGCGATTATTTCGCGGCGCTCGCCTACGTGGAGATGCATGCGGTCACGGATGCCGCGCTGCAGACGATTCGGCACCGCGTGCGGGATGCGCGGCACGTCGCAACCTGCGTCGGGTTCGGCCCTCGCTTCCTGCATTCCACGGGGCAGGCCTACAAAGGTGGGCCAAACACCGGTGTGTTTCTCCAGATCACCGCGGACGATGCCGAGGACGTCCCTGTCCCGGGGAGGCGGTTCTCGTTCGGGGTGGTGAAATCCGCTCAAGCCACCGGGGATTTCCAGGTCCTTGCCGCGCGTGGCCGCCGGGTGCTCCGGGTGCACCTGGGGCCCGATGTCCGAGTGGGGCTGGGGCGGCTGGACGAGCTGGTGGAATCCGCGCTCCGGGGCTCTGGTTCCTCAGGTCGGCTTTGACGGTTAGTTTGGCGCCATGAAACCGACCACGCTGCTTCTCTCCGCCGCGGCGCTGTGCGCAGTCAGTCCGGTTTGCCTGCTGGCACAACAGATTCCCGCCGCTCCCAATCATTTGTACGACCGCTTTCAGCTCAGTGTCTCGGGAACCAGGATCTGGCTCGGGTCCAACGTCCGGGTCGATGCGAGCAACGGGGACCAGGGGACGGAATTCTCATCGGACGACGTCGGGGCGTCGAAACAGAATTGGGAGCCGCGGCTGGCGCTGCGTTGGCGCATGGGAAGGCGTCATGAGCTCGAGGTCGGATACCTGTTTGCGCGCAGCAGCGGCTCACGCGCGCTGGCCGATACGATCCGGTTCGCCGATACGAGCTTCGCGGCCGGTCTGCGGGTCAACTCGGCGCTCAAGTCCGATCAGGCGTTCCTGACCTATCGCTTTGCTTTCCATGCGGGCGAGAACAGCCAGATCGGTGCCGCCCTGGGACTGGGCGCGTTGTTCGTCAACCTCGACCTCGACGCGGTGGCCGGAGCGACGGCCGGCGGCCCGGATACGGCGATCGTGCCGTTTGCTGCGTCGAAGGGCGCGACCGCCCCGACCGGCACGCTCGGTCTGTACGGACGCTGGCGCGTGGCCGACCAGTGGTACATCGAGGGCGATGCGCGCGGTTTGTATGCCAAGATCGATCGCGTTGCGGCCACCGTATACGAAGCGGGGGCGGCGGGGCGCTACTTCGTATCGCGGCACATCGGCTTCGAGCTGGGATACGGACTCACCTGGATCAAAGTCACCATCGATCCACGGGCCAGTGGGAGCGGCCTGGCGGGCCAGCTTAAGTACTCGCTCCAGAACGCCCGCCTGGCGGTCGTGGCGACGCCCTAGCTCGAGGAGCGGCGGAATGGGGCTCCCACCGAGCCGGTGCGTCGGCTAGGTTCTCCTGCGCAGCCCGACCCGGTAGCTCAGGTGGTAGAGCAACGGACTTTTAATCCGTAGGTCCTGGGTTCGAGTCCCAGCCGGGTCACTTGCCCCTCCCTAACGCGCTTCCTCCGCGCACGTCTATCAGCACACCCATTTTCCCGACTCGAGCCATGAACCGAATCATCCGTATCTGTGCGGCAATGTCCCTGGCGACCTATGCGCACGCTGTAGCCCAGTCCCGCGACTCCATGGCCGCCATGCCCGGGATGGATTCCGTCGATGCCAGAGCCGCCGAGGCCGCCGATCACGAAATGAGCGGCGCCATGATGGCGAACCCGCACATGAAGATGACGCCGGACCGGCCGCCCCAGCCCGGTGACTCCGCCCGCGCCGCAGCGCTCCTGGCCACGATGCGCCACGCGCTCGTCCGCTACCAGGACGTCGACGCCGCCACCGCCGACGGCTACCGCCGCTTCCTCCCCAACGTGAAGCACCAGCCGGTCTACCACTACACGAACTACCTGAACGCCTTCGCGGCGCGCTCGAGGTTTGACCCCACCCGGCCTACCTCGCTCCTCTATAAGGAAGACGGGGCGGGTCACCTGGTGCTGGTCGGCGCGATGTACACCGAGCCCGCCGCCGCGCCCCTGGACTCGCTCGACGCCCGGATCCCCTTGAGCATCGCCCACTGGCACGAGCACGTAAACTGGTGCGTCCCGCCGCTCGGCGCCCGTGCCCGCTGGACGGAAACCCAGGACGGCCACCCCGTCTTCGGCCCCAAGAGCCCGATCGCCACCCGCGCAGGGTGCGACGCGGTCGGCGGCCGCTTCCTCCCTCGAATCTTCGGCTGGATGGTGCACGTGAACGCGTTCGCCACCGATCCGCGGAGGATTTGGGGGGAAGAGGGCTAGGAATCGAGGGTTGTCACCCGCTGGCGGGGAGGTCAAATTCCCTCGCCATGACCACCATCTGGATTGACGGCAAGTACTACGATCGCGAGACGGCCGTGGTCAGCGTGTTCGACCACGGCCTTCTCTATGGCGACGGTGTCTTCGAAGGGATCCGGGCCTACGGCGGCAAGGTGTTCCGCCTCGATGCCCACCTCGACCGCCTCTACGGCTCGGCCAAGGGGATCTGGCTCGACGTCCCGATGGCCCGCCCGGCGATGGCGGCGATGGTGACCGAGGCCCTGGCGAAGAGCGGCCTGAAAGAGGCCTACCTCCGGCTGGTCATTACCCGCGGCAAAGGCGACCTGGGGCTCGATCCCCGCAAGTGCTCCCAGCCCACGGTCATCTGCATCGTCGACAAGATCGCCCTCTGGTCGCCCGATCGTTATGCCAAGGGCCTCACCTGCATTACCGCGGCGACGCCAATTCACCATCGCGAGAGCCTCTCGCCGCGCATCAAGTCGCTCAACTACCTCGCCCACATCCTCGCCAAGATCGAAGGCATCGCCGCCAACGTGGACGAGGTGATCATGCTTGATGCCGGCGGGTATGTGGCCGAAGCGAGCGGGATGAATCTGTTCGTCGCGCGCGGCAAGACCCTCGTCACGCCGCCCGCGTACGCCGGCATCCTGCGCGGCGTCACGCGCGACGCCGTCCTCGAGCTTGGGCGCGAAGCGGGTTACGGCGCGGAAGAGACGCCGATCAATCGCTACGACATCTACACCGCCGACGAAGCGTTCCTCACGGGGACCGCCGCCGAGCTGGTGGCCATTACCAAGCTGGATGGCCGCACCATCGGCGCGGGCACCCAGGGACCGATCGTGAAGGACCTGACCGCCCGGTTCCGCGCCCTCACCTGCGGCGACTAGAGCGGCATTTCGCGAGACTCTCTCCCGGTCTGCGACGCCCCCCGGCCCTGAGCGGCAGGGGGATGCGATTCGCAACTCCCGAGCGACCCTTTCAAAGCTTGACCGGACTTTGGGTTACACCCATATTGGGTCCCCTTTCGCGGCACCCTTCGAGGTGAGCCATGACCTGGCGAACGATCGCCCATGACGATCAGGTTTGGCATGTAGATCCGGTGGCGGAGCGAAAAGCGCATATGCAGTCGTGGCAACTAGTTCTGTCGTTTCACACTGCAACGACCGATGCGGGGCGGCGGTCCTTTCAGGCCGCGTTTCCCATGGAGGCTACCTCCAAGTCGGCGTTGTTTTTGCAGGCTCAGAGCATCTCGGATAAGGCGTTAGGGCAGGTTCTGGCGGAGCGACTGAGTTGAGTCCCGGTCCGTCCCCGACGGCGGCCCTGGTCGACCTGCGACGGGTCGTGGCCGCGGTGGCGCGGTTGCGGGGGCGGCTGGTGCAGGAGGTCACGGTTCGCTCGGACCTGCGGCACGTCAAAGTCGAGCTCGACGGCGGGCTGATTCTCGTGATCTCCGCCGAGCGCGACGAGCAAGGCCGGCCGCACCTCGAGGTGGATGTCGTGGAGCAGGTGCAGGATCAGGCGGCCCGGCAACAGATCGAGGTTTCTTTCGACTAGGCGGGGCGTGTGGCGGATCACGGGGGCCCGGGGACTTCGCATGAGCGGCTCCGGTTCAAGGAGTTCGAGTTCAGCCGGCTCCCGAACGGCCGCTGCCGCGCGCGTGTGGGGCTGGGATGGAACGAAGGGGCGCCCTATGTCGGTGAGGCGGAAGGCGTCACCTCCCAGGCGGGGGAGCTGCGCTGCGCCGCCGCCGCGTCGGTCCATGCGCTGGGCCGCGCCGTGGGACAGGAGATGGAATTTGAGCTGCTGGGAGTGAAGGCGGTCAAGGCGTTCGATGCGACCGTCGTGATCGTCAGCCTCTCGGCGCGGAAGGAAGGCAGTGCTTCTCGTCTGGTCGGGTCGTTCCTGACCGAGACGGAGCCGAACCGGGGAGCGGCCCTGGCGGTGCTGAACGCGACGAACCGTATTCTGGGGAACTTTTTCGCGACGCGATGATGCTACGACACGGACTGGTCCTGATCCTCGCTGCGAGTGCCGGCGCCTGCGCCGGGACGGGAACGCGCGTGTCTTCCACGCCCGCTCCGGCCCCAGCGTCCGTCGCGGCGCCCGTCGCCGGCCGGTCCAGCCACGGCGGCGGCCCCGATTCCCTGAAAAGCCCGAACGATTCCCTCCCGCAGGTGGCGGTCCAGGACGTGGAGCGAGAGGCGGCCCGGCTCTTCGGCGCCGACGCCAAGGCTCTCGCCAAGCCCGAGTCCGCGACCGGCCCGACCTTCGACATCGACGTGTCGAGCTTCTCCACCCAGCGGCGCGTGATCGAGTACCTCGACTTCTTCCAGGTGGACGCCCGGGATCGCTTCGAGATCTGGCTCTCCCGGCTCGGCCGCTACGAGGGGATGATCCGTGAGCGGCTGCGCGCCCGCGGTCTCCCCGAGGATCTCGTCTACCTGACCCTCGTGGAAAGCGGGCTCTCCAATACGGCGGTCTCCCGCGCCCGGGCGGTCGGCATGTGGCAGTTCATCGCCAGCACCGGACGCAACTACGGGCTCGTCATCGATCCCTGGATGGACGAGCGCCGCGATCCCTTCCGCGCCACCGAGGCGGCGGTGAGCCACCTCGCCGACCTGGTGGCCCGGCTCGGCTCCGTCTACCTCGCCGCGGCCGCCTATAACGCCGGGGCGGGGCGGATCGAGCGCGGCGTGGCGCGGCTCCCCGGCGAAACCGATTCGGTGACCGACGAGACGTTTTTCCAGCTGGCGGACACCCGGATCCTCCGTCGTGAGACCCGCGACTACGTGCCCAAGCTCATCGCCGCCGCGTTGATCGCCAAACAGCCGGCGCGCTACGGCTTTACCGAGGTCAAGGCGCTGCCGCCGCTCGTGTTCGATGAGGTGGAGATCCCGGACGCGACCGGCCTCGACGTCATCGCCCGGCTCGCCGACACTTCGGTCGCGGCCATCCTCGATCTGAACCCGCAGTTCGTCCGCGGAATCACGCCCCCGGGGCGGGCGGTGGTCGTGCGGGTGCCGCGGGGGGCGGGCGCCGTCGTGGCGCAGCGCTATGACACCCTGTCGCCCACCAGTCGCATCACGTTCGTGGACCACTACGTCTCGCGCGGGCAGACCCTGTCGGAGATCGCGCACCGCTATCACGTGACGGTCTCGATGATCCAGGGGGCGAACCCGCACCTCTCGCCCCACGCCCTGCGCGTCGGCCAACGGCTCATCATTCCGGTGAGCGGGCGGATCGTTCCCGCCTCGGCGTGGAGCGTGCCGCCGGAGCCGTCGTGGCACAGCGCGTCATACCGCAGCAGCGGCGCCAAGGCCGGCGGCACTCACAAGGTGCGCACCGGCGAGACGCCGTCCCAGATCGCCCGGCGCTACGGCGTTCCACTCGCCTCGCTCCTCCAAGCCAATGGGCTCGAAATGGACTCGGTGATCAAGCCGGGGCAGGTGCTGCGGGTGCCGGGACGGCACGTGGGCACCAGCCAGTAAGGCTCACCGGATCCCAAACGAAACGGCCGGGTTTCCCCGGCCGCTGTTGCTTCAGGTGGTGGTACTGGGTCGTCGTCGGCTAGCGCGTCTTGCCCATGACCCGGCGCGTGTAGCGGTCGCCGGAAGCGAGACCGGAGTCGAGCATCTCCTGGAGGCGACCGGGGCCCCGGTTGTAGGCGAGCAGTGCCCGCTCCAGGTTGCCGTCATAGCGCTCCAGCAGATCCCGCAGGTAACGGAACCCCAGCCGCAGATTCGTATCCCGGTCGTACAGCTGGCTCGACGCCAATCCGGGCTCGTAGAGCCGGGCCGTGGAGGGCAGCACCTGGGTCAGCCCCAGGGCCCCCGCGGAGCTCTTGGCGCGCGCGTCGAACCGCGACTCGACCTTCACCAGCCGGAAGGCCAGCGCCGGGTCTACGCCCTCGGCCAGCGCGATGTCGTAGATGGCCCCCGCCAGATCGGCCGGAATGCCGTAGCGGGTGGAATACTCGATCACCGCGTCCGCCCGCTCCAGCTGCAACCGGGTGACCGCCAGCTCGCCGCGGGCTGTCTCGAGCTGCCGGGACAGCGCGCGCAGGTCTCCCAGCACGACGGGCGCGGGGGTGACTTCTTCGTCGGCGGTCGCCCGCCGGGCCCCGCCCCACCCGCCGATGCTCGATACCACCAGCGCGCAGGCGACGATCGTGACGCCCTGCAACAGATGCCTTCGGGTGTTCGCGTTCATACACCTCTCGGAATTCGGTTCAAGCTCTTTGGCGCCCAATCTTCGCGCCGCGGAGTCAACAGACCGTCAAGCCCCGCCGCGGCGGAAGCCTGAACGGATCATCCCAGCCTGCAACTTCACCAGGCGCCCCTGAAAGCGCGCCCAAACGGCGATGAGGCCGGGTTCACGGGCGGCGCCAATCTCCACTCGCGCCCCCGGTTTTCTCGATCAGCCGGACCGCTTCAATTTCCATCGCGCGATCGGCCGATTTCACCATGTCGTACACCGTGAGCAGCGCCACCGCGACGGCGGTGAGCGCTTCCATCTCCACGCCGGTGCGGCCGGTGGCCCGTGCCTCGGCGCGGACCCGTACCCCCGGCAGCGTTTCGTCCACGGTCGCCGTGACGGCCACATGCTCGAGGCCGAGCGGATGGCAGAGCGGAATCAGCTCGGCCGTGCGCTTGGCCGCCATCGTGCCCGCCACTTCGCAGGTGGCGAGCACATCGCCTTTGGCGAGCGCCTGGTCGGTCACGAGCCGGCACGCCGGCGCCGACATCCGGATCGCCCCTTCGGCGACCGCGGTCCGGATCGTCACCGGCTTGTCACCGACGTCCACCATGCGGACGCGTCCCGCGGCGTCCAGGTGCGACAGATTCATCGGGATCCTTTCGCGCCCGGAGCCAGGTCCTCACCCAGAACGGCGGTGAGGAGCTGGGGGTTCACGTTGCCGCGCGCCAGCTCGCGCGCCTCGAGCAGTTTGGCGATCGCGGCGACCACGCGGGCGCTGTCCTTCCCGGTGCGCGCCTCGGCTTGCAGCCGGCGGAGCAGGGCGTCGAGCATGTCGGTGAAGCCGCCGCGCGCCTGAAACGGCATCTGCCGCAGCGCCAGGAGGAGCCGGTCCACCGGTGTGCCTTCCATGGCTTCGAGGAAGCGCGAGGCCGCATCTTCAGCCTTGGCGATCGCCTCCCCTGCTGCCTGCTGGGAGACGAGGGCGCCGATGCACCCTGCGGCTGCGGCGATCGATCCCGTCGAAACGGAACGGCCGAGCACGGACTGCGCGAATGCTGTCACGACACCGTCCGGCAGCCTCGGGACCCGGATCCGCACCACCCGCGACTGGATTGTGGGGAGAAGCGCTCCGGCGTCCGTGGCGGTCAGGATAAACACGGTATTGGCCGGCGGCTCCTCGAGGGCCTTGAGCAACGCGTTCGCCGCATCGGGGGTGGAGACCTGAGGCACGAGACGCTCGGCGTCGCCGATGATGAACACTTTGCGGGAGGCCATCGCGGGCGTCATCGCGAGCCGGCGCAGTATCAGCCGGACGGCGGCGATGCTGTGGCTCGCCATCCCTCCGGGGGCATCGTAGAGCGGCTGTTCCCGCCTGGCCGCGAGCTCCTCACCCAGCGCCGCCTCGACGATCTCGACCAGCTTGTCGGCGTCCGCTCCCTTCTTGGACAGCTCCAGGGGGATGAACCAATGGACGTCGGGATGGGCGAGCCCCAGCACCATCCTGCAGGGCTGGCATTCCCCGCAGGGTTCGACCGCCGCTTTCCCGGCCGTCCCGGCGCAGACCAGGCGCTGGGCGAGCCACAAGGCGAGGCGCTGCTTGCCCACCCCGCGGGGCCCCTCCAGGAGGAGCACCTGGGGGAGCTGCCCACGCGATTCGGCGCCAGCCAGGCGCGCTCGCAGGGCTTCATGGCCGTACAGGGGGGGCAGCGGCATGGCGGCAAAGATACCCGGGGTTCGGGTTTGGGCCGGGGTCTCGAAGGCAATGTCGTTACTTGGCAATGACTTACATGATGCTCCCCGGGCTTGTCAGGAGCTAAGACGCGGTTGGGGAAGAGGGTGCGGCGATTAGTGAGTGCACACTCACATGAGAATGCTGTCAAAGAACTAGACGATTGGCCTTAAGTCATTTTAACAGAACTAGTTATCGAGTAGCTGCCGGACCTTGTCGGTGAGCTCGTCGGGGGAAAACGGCTTTTGCAGGAAGGCGGTCCCGGCGTCCTTGACCCCCTGGATCAAGGTCGCGTCCTCGGTATAGCCGGAGGTGAACAGCACCTTGATCCCGGGGCGTTTGGGGGCGAGCTGCCGCGCCAGCTCTGGCCCGCTCATCCCCGGCATGACCACGTCGGTGACCATCGCGTCGATCACGCCCGAGTGACCCGCCACGAGCTGCAGCGCCTCGTCGCCGCTCGCGGCGACGAGCACCCGGTAGCCGGTCGTCTCGAGCGCGCGTTTGGCGAAGCCGCGCACCGCCACCTCGTCCTCGACGAGCAGCACCGTCTCGTGCCCGGAGCGATTCACGATGGCCTTCATTTGCCCTGAGATATCAGCCCCGGCGCCCGTGGTACTGTCGCCCGCCAGCGGCAGGTAGATCCGCGCCGTCGTCCCCCGGCCGCGCTCGGAGTCCAGGTAGATGTGCCCGTTGCTCTGTTTCACGATGCCGTAGACGGTGGGCAGCCCCAGCCCGGTGCCTTTACCCTGTTCCTTGGTGGTGAAGAAGGGCTCGAACAGGTGGGCCTTGGCCTCGGCGGAGAGGCCGGTGCCGGTGTCGGTCACGGTGAGCAGCACGTAGTCGCCCCGCTCGGGGGGAGCGCCCCCGGGCATCCGCGGGTCGGGCTGTACGATGGCGGTCTGGATGCGGATCTGCCCGCCGTTCGGCATCGCGTCGCGCGCGTTCAGGGCGAGATTGAGGAGCACCTGCTCGATCTGGCCGCGGTCGGCGCGCACCGTGGCGGCCCGATCGGACGGCAGCGCCTTGAGCTCGATGTTCTCCGGGATCAGGCGCCGCAGCATCGAGTCCATCCCCTGCACGACCTCGTTCAGGTCGAGGACCTTCTGGGCCACCACCTGCCGGCGACTGTAGGCCAGGAGCTGCCGGGTGAGCTCCGCGGCGCGCAGGCCGGCCTTGCGGATCTCCTCCACGTCGGAGGCGAGGGGGTGGGCGGGGCCCAGCTCGCGCTTCATCAGCTGCGCGGTACCCAGGATCGCGGTCAGCAGGTTGTTGAAGTCGTGGGCGATCCCGCCCGCGAGCCGCCCCACCGCTTCCATCTTCTGCGCCTGGCGCAGCTGATCCTCGAGGCGGCGCCGCTCGGTGACGTCGCGCGCCAGCACCAGGTTGGCGGGCCGGCCGCCGAACTCGATCGTATGGCAGACGATCTCCGCCTCGAGCAGGGTGCCGTCCTTCTTGCGGTGGATCCACCCCGTGGTGGTCTCCGACTCGATCGGCTGGCGGCGCAGGTATTCGCGCAACCGTGGGGCTTCCTCCGGGGGGCGAATGTCGAACGCCGACATGGAGAGCCATTCCTCGCGGGAGTAGCCGTACTGGTTCACCGCGGCCTGGTTCACGGCCAGGATCTGGAAGGTCTCGAGGTCGTAGACGTACATCGTCTCGGCGTTCGCCTCGAACAGCATGCGGTACTTCGCCTCGCTCTCGGACAGCAGCTCCTCGGCCCGCCGCCGCACGATGGCCATGGCGATCTGCGTCGAGACGAACTGCAGGATGCGGCGCTCGTCCTCGCCGTACCGGGTCCCGGGCGAGTAGGTCTGAGCGGTGATCACGCCGAAGGTCCGGTCGCCGCTCTTCAGGGGGACGCCCACCCAGTCGAGCGACGGCGTCCCGATCAGGTCCACCTCGCCCTTTTCCACCAGCTCGTTGTAGACCTCCGGCGTGGCGAGCACCGGCTGGCCGGTGCGGAGCACGTATTCGGTCATGCCGTGGAGCGGAGGCCGCGGCGGGATGGCGGTGTCGAACTCGTCCACGAAATAGGGGAACGAGAGGAGGTTGGTCTCTTCGTCGTACAGGGCGATGTAGAAGTTCTGCGCCGACATCAGCTGGCCGACGATCTCGTGCACGGCGTGGAACAGCTCGGGGAGCGTCGTGGCGGTGTTGGCGGCTTCGGAGATCCGGTAGGTCGCCGATTGAATCTGCTCCGCCCGCTTGCGCTCGGTGATGTCGCGCTGGGTGCCCCAGACGCGAACCAGCTTGCCGTCCTCGACGAACCCGACCGAGTTGTTGAGGATGACGCGCAGCCGGCCGTGGCGGTCCAGCTCGTGCGATTCGGCATCCTCGTGGCGGTACCCCTGGCGGATGAACTCCCGCAGGAAGGCTGTGTTGACCGGGTCGCGGCGGTCGTGCAGCTCCGACAGGCGCCTTCCCACGAGCTCGTCGGCGCGCTCGTACCCGTACATCTGCGCCATCGCCGCGTTGCATTCGGCGATCACCGCGGTGCGGTACAGCGCCTCGATCTGCTCGGCTTCGGGGAGGTCCACCGATACCGGGGGATCGTGCTCGATGCGGGAGACGCCCTCGGAGCTGTGCTCGATGAACGCCCGGTAGCGCTCCTCGCTCTCGCGCAGGGCGTCCTGGGCCCGCATCCGCCCGATCGTGGCGGCCACCTGCGTGGACACGAATTGGAGGATCACGCTCTCCCGCTCGGTGTAGCGCACGCCCTCGGTGTAGGTCTGCGCCACGATCACCCCGATCGTCTTGTCGCCGATCTTCAAGGGGACGCCCAGCCAGTCCACCGAAGGGGTGCCCGACACGCCGGCCACTTCGCCCCGTTTCTCGAGCGCGGGGTACACCTCGGGCTTGGCAAGCAGCGGCTTGCCGCTGCGCAGCACGAATTCGGTGAGCCCGTGCCGGGCTTTGCGCGGGGGCTGCGGCGGGTCCTTCTCGTCCACGAAGTACGGGAACGAGACCATGTCGGTCCGGTCGTCGTACAGCGCGATGTAGAAATTCTTGGCGGGCATCAGCTCGCTCACCACGCCGTGAATCGCGCGCAGCAGGCCCACCAGGTTCTGTGCCGTGTTCGCCGCCTGGGCGATCTGCAGCGTGGCCGACTGCACGCGCTCGGCGAGCCGGCGCTCCGTGATCTCACGGCGGGTGCTCCACACGCGCACCAGCCGCCCCCCCTCCACGAACCCGACGCTCGTATTGAGGAAGACGCGGGCGCGGCCCTCGCGATCCTGCTCCTGGGTTTCCGCTTCCTCCAGCCGGTAGCCGTTGCGGATGAACTGGCGCAGGCTCTCGCGGTTCGTGGCGTTGGCGCGGTCGTGCAGCTCGGCCAGGCGCAGGCCCACCAGGTCGTCCGGGCGCTCGTAGCCGAACATCCGGGCCATCGCCTGGTTGCACTCGGCGATCACCCCGGTCGCGTACATCGCCTGGATCTGCTCGTCTTCGAGCGCGTCCACCGGCACCGGGGGCTCGTGCTCGATGCGGAACACCCCTTCGGAGCTGTGTTCCAGGAAGGCGCGGTAGCGCTCTTCGCTCTCGCGCAGCGCCTGCTCGGTATGCACGCGGTCGGAGACGTCGCGGAAGCTCCACACCCGGCCGATCGGCGTGGCGTCGAGCCGCTGCGGGATCGAATAGCGCTCGAAGATGCGCCCGTCCTTGAACTCCAGGATGTCGAAGCTCCCGGCCTCCGGGTTGGCGTAGAGCTCTTCCACCTTGGCGACGAACTGGTCGGGATCCAGCAGCTGGTCCAGCACGTGGGCCACCGCCCGGTGATCGTCTCCCGAATCGAGCACCTCGGCGGGAATCCGCCACATCTGGGCGAAGCGGCGGTTGTGGAAGACGATCTTGCCGGCGCGGTCGACGACGAGAATGCCGTCGGCGGTCGAGTCGAGGGTGGATTGCAGCAGGGAATCAGCGTGGCGCGAGCGGTCGCCCCCGTCTTCGTGCGCCGGCACCGATCGCAGGTTCACGACCACCCCCGAGACGGCCGGCTCGTGCAGCCGGCTCACCCCGACCAGGTCGACCAGCACCGTGCGCCCTTCCTTGTGGCGGGCCCGCAGTCGCAAGGCGTTCGGGACGCCGGGCTGCCCCACCATGCGGGCCAGCGCCTCCTCGGCGCGCTTCCGGTCCTCGGGGACGACGTAGTCGAGCGCGGCACGCCCCGTCAGCTCCGCCGGGTCGTAGCCGATCAGACGGCTCGCCGCCTCGCTCGCGAAACGAATGACCGAGGCGGCATCGACCAGCGCGACCGCCTCGAAGGCGTGCTCCAGGAGCGCCCGGACCAGATCGGCGCTCAAGGCGTCCGACGATGGTTTGACGGGTGGGGGAGGGGATTTCATCGCTCTACACTATGTGAGGCAGCCAGGGTCCGCGCCAGCGGTCCACGAAAAAACAGCTCCCGAGGAGGGACTCGAACCCCCGACCCGCCGGTTAACAGCCGGCTGCTCTACCAGCTGAGCTACTCGGGACCGTCGGCTGTCAGCCATCGGCTATCAGCCGTCAGCGTGCTACGGGGGACGAAATATCGCGAGGAGGCGCTCGGACTTCAACTTGAGCCGCCGGCTGACCGCTGACGGCTGACGGCTGACAGCGTCGCTGGCAGATCGGCGAGCACCATCCCCGTGAGAATCAGCCCCCCGCCCACCCACTGCTCGGCCGACAGCCGCTCCCCGATCACGAGCCACGACGTCAGGCTCGCGAACAGCGCCTCGCAGCAGAACAGCAGCGCCGCGCGCGCCGAGCTCATCACCTGCTGGGCCCGGATCTGCATGACGAGGGGCACGGCGGTGGCCAGGATCGCGCTGAACAGGATGTCGAACCAGAGCCGGGCTCCCCACTCGAGGCGGATCGGCTCGAGCGTCAAGGTCCCCACGGCCCCCAGCACGGCGGTCCCCGCCACCTGAAGCCAGACCAGGCGCAGCACGTCGTAGCGGCGCGACAGCGCCGCGATCGCGACGATGTGCCCGCCGTAGAGGACGGCGGTGAGCATGGTCCACACATCGCCCCGGTTCAGGCCCCCCGCTTCGGGGTCGGTCAGGAAGTAGATCCCGATCGCGGCGAGGGTGAGGGCGAGCGCGAGCCACCGGGTCGGCCGCTCCCGCAGCACCACCGCCGCGATCGCCGGGGCGAGTACGGACGACAATGCGACGATGAAGGCCGAGCGGGACGGCGTGGTGATGACGAGGCCGATCGCCTGCGCGATGAAGCCTCCGCCGAGCAGCAGCGCCAGCAGCAGCCCCCCCGCGACCTCCCCCCGCCCGAACGGCTGTCTGAGCCGGGCGAGCGGCGCCAGGAGCAGGGCCGCGATGGTGAACCGGATGGCGATGAACGCGAGCGGCGAGGCGAGCCCCAGCGCGTCCTTCACTACGACGAAGCTGATGCCCCAGAACAGGGTCGCCGTGACGAGGACCAGGTCCGCCCGGCGGGGGGAGAGGGGGGCCAGGGTCTTCACACGAGATCCTGAAGGAAGCGGCCGGTCACCGAGTCGCGCGAGCGGGCGATCTGCTCCGGGGTCCCCTGGGCGACAACCCGGCCCCCATCGGCCCCGGCCCCGGGACCGAGATCGATCACCCAGTCGGCGCGCTTGATCACGTCGAGGTGATGCTCGATCACGAGCACCGTATGACCGGCGTCGACCAGGCGGTCGAGCACGCGGCACAGGGTCCGGACGTCGTCCAGGTGCAGACCGGTGGTCGGCTCGTCGAGGATATAGAGGTTGCGCTGCCGCGCCGCGCGTACACCGCCCCCGCCGAGCGTCAGCTCGCGGGCGATCTTCAGGCGCTGGGCTTCGCCCCCGGACAGCGTCGTCGCCGGCTGGCCCAGGTGCAGGTAGCCCAGACCCACCTGTTGCAGCTGCCACAGGGCCCGTGCCAGCCGCGGGTGCTTGTGAAAGCGCCGCAGCGCCTCGTCCACGGTCCACTCGAGCACGGCGTGAATCGAATGCCCGTCGAGCCGGACGTCCAGGATCTCCCGTTTGTAGCGGGTCCCGTTGCACGCCTCGCAGGGGACAAAGACGTTGGCCAGAAACAGCATCTCGATCAGCACGGCGCCGGCGCCCTCGCACACGTCGCAGCGGCCGCCGGCGACATTGAAGGAGAAGGTGCTCGGGGTATAGCGCCGTTCCCGGGCGCGGGGCAGCGACGCGAACAGCGCGCGCAGCTCGTCGAAAGCCTTGACGTAGGTGATCGGATTCGAGCGCGGGGTGCGGCCGATCGGCGTCTGGTCGATCAGGACGGTGTCCGCCAGCGCCTCCCAGCCCTCGAGTCCTTGCACCTCGCCCACCGGCTCCCCCAGGTGCTCCTTGGCGCTGTGACCGCCGTGCAGCCGGCGCTCCAGCTGGCGGTACAGGACATCGTGCACCAGCGTCGATTTCCCCGATCCTGAGACCCCGGTAACCACCGTCAGCGCGTGCAACGGAATGCGGACGTCCACGTTCTGGAGGTTGTGCAGCCGCGCGCCGCGGACGGTGAGCCAGCGGGCGGTGGCGCGCCGGGCGGAAGGCACGCCGATGCGCTTCTCTCCCGAGAGATACTGCCCGGTCAGCGTGCCGGCCTCGCGCACCCCCGCGGCGGGGCCCTGGTAGACGACCTCACCGCCCTGCGCGCCGCTCCCGGGTCCGAGCTCCACCATGTAGTCGGCGATGGCCATCGCCGCCGGGTCATGCTCCACCACCACCACCGTGTTGCCGGCCGCGGTGAGGCGACGCAGCAGGCCCAGCAGCCGGGCGATGTCGCTCGGATGCAACCCGATCGAAGGCTCATCCAGCACGTAGAGGGTGTCGGTGAGGTGAGAGCCCAACGCGTTGGCGAGGGCGACGCGCTGCGCTTCGCCCCCCGAAAGCGTGCGCGTCTGGCGGTCCATGGTCAGATAGCCCAACCCGACGTCCACAATGAATTCGATCCGCGCCGAGAGCTCGCCCAGGACGTGCTGTGCCACCGCCTGATGGAGGGGGGAGAGCCGCAGCGCGCGGAGCCAGGCAAGCAGCTCGCCGGCCGTGAGTGCGGCGATCTCCGCGATGGTCCGGCCGGCGAGGCGGACCGACAGCGCTTCCGGCTTCAACCGGGCGCCGCCGCAGGCGGGGCAGGTGCGCGCCAGCTGATACTGCCGCAGGAAGACCCGGATGTACTGCTTGTAGCGTTTCTCCTCGAGCCGCTCGAGGAACGGAAACACGCCGAGGTATCTGCCGGTGGCGCCGTGCAGCAGGAACTGGCGCTGGCGGTCCGTGAGGTCCCGCCAGGGTCGGTCGACGGGGATCCCCTTCGCCCGGGCTGTCTCGCGCAGCAGCCGGCGCCGGCCTTCGTAGCGCGGCTTGGTCCACGGGTCGATGGCTCCTGCCGCGAGGGTGCGTGCCGGCTCCGGGACGATCAGCGATTCGTCGTATTCGAGCACGGCGCCGAATCCGTTGCAGCCGGCACAGGCGCCCCGGGGACTATTGAAGGAGAACAGCGCCGGGGCGAGCGCCGGACCCGGCGTGCCGCAGCTCGAACAGGTGGCGTGCTCCGAAAAGCGGCGCCGGGACTCGCCTGAGAGCACGACCGCGACTCCCTCGCCTTCGGCGAACGCGGTCGCGACGGCATCAGCGGCCCGGCCGCGGTGCTGCTCGGTGAGCGGCCCACCCCCCACCCCCGTCAACCGGTCGACGATCACCAGGACGTCACTGGCGTCGCGCACCCGGGGCTCGGCGTCAGGGGCGTCGAGCCGCACCACGGCACCGTCGATCAGGGCGCGGACGAAGCCCGCCGCCTGCAGCTGCGCCGCGGTGGCGACGTCGGGGCGATGGGCGGAAGGGGGCAGGGGGAAGGTGACCAGGATTTCGGAGTGCGCGGCCTCGACGGCCGGTCCCCCAGCCGCTGGCTCCGCACTCCGCTCTCCGCACTCCGCACTCATGGAATTCACCACGTCCTCGACTGTATCGACCTTCACTTCCGCCCCGCAGTTGAGGCAGTAGGTCGTCCCCGCGCGGGCCCACAGCAGGCGCAGGTAGTCGTAGATCTCGGTCGCCGTTCCGACGGTCGACCGGCTGGACGTGGTGGGGTTCTTCTGCTCGATCGCCACCGCCGGGGAGAGCCCCTCCAGGGCGTCCAGGTCCGGCTTGGGCATCCGTTCCAGGAACTGCTTGGCGTAGGTCGAGAGCGACTCGATGTAGCGCCGCTGGCCTTCGGCATAGAGGGTGTCGAAGGCGAGGGAGCTTTTCCCCGATCCCGACGGCCCGGTGATCACCGTCAGAGCCCGGCGCGGCAGCTCGACCGTGATGCCTTTCAGATTGTGCTGGCGTACGTTGCGGAGAATCACCCGGTCGGGAGGCGCAGGCATAACCGGGTAAGATAACCCCCCCGCTACTCGCCGCCGTCCCGCTCCGGTCGTAGCTTAGCGTCGCCCATGGCGCTCACTCCCCGGCTGCTGCGACGCGGGCTCGAGCTGTTCGCGGCGATCTCCATCGCGGGGGTCGTCGCCCTCGTCTTCTACGGCAACAACTTCCAGGCGTTCGTCCAGGCGTTTCTCGGATTGCACTGGGGGTGGTTGGCGATCGGGCTTGGCCTCTCCTCGATGGACTGGTTCGGCGGGGGGACGCGGCTCTGGGTCGTGGCCCGCCACGTCCATCCGGGGGTCCGGCTGCGCGACATGTTCGTGTCGGGCGGGATGAGCGCCTGGGCCGCTTACCTGACCCCGTTCCAGACGGGGGCGGGGCCGATGATGATGTGGACGATGGGGCGGGCCCAGGTGCGTCTCCCAGAGGCGATGACGTCCACCTTCATGACGTTCATCGCGACCGTCATCTTCTTCGCCGTGGCGGGTCCCGTCGCCATCTTCTTCGGGGCCGGGCGCTCGCTGCAGTCCCACGGCGTCGTCCTCGGCATCACCCTCTACGACCTGTTCAAGACGAGCCTGCTCATCTTCGTGCTGATCGGGATCGTCATGGCGTTCGCGATGTTCTTCCCCCGGCTGCTGCGGGATGCCGTGCACTGGCTCGCGGGGAAGCTGGAGCGGCGCAGCCGCCGGGTGGCCCAGCGGATCGACCACCTGCGGGACGGCATCGACCGGGCGCACGAGTGCATGGTGGCGTTCCGCAGCCCGCGGGGGTGGCTCGCCCTGTTCTGGGCGGTCATCCTGTCGGGTCCGTCGCACGCCAACAAGCTGCTGGCCGGGTACGTGGCGATGCGGGCCCTCGGCCTCGAAGCCCAGTTCGTGGACATTCTGCTGATCCAGACCTTCATCACATTTCTGCTGTATTTCGCCCCGACCCCCGGCGCCTCGGGGCTCGCCGAGCTGCTCTCGGCCGCCGTGATGTCGATCTACGTGCCCCGGATCCTGCTGCCGAGCTACACGCTGCTCTGGCGGTTCATCAACAGTTACGCCACGGTCATCTTCGGGTCGTTCCTGTTCTGGTATTGGCTGCGGACCGGACTGGTCCGGCGGGAAGATACCGTGATCGAGAGCACGTCCTAACCTGCGTCTGCTTGCCACCTTACGGTCGCGGGCATACTTTCCCCAAGCTCTAACGGCGGGAGCCAATCGGGTCATGTCGTTGCTCGAAATGGGAGGCAAGCGCTACACGATCCCCGCGGGGGAAGTGACGCTCGGCAGCGATTCGGGATCGGCCGTGCCGCTGTCGGGGTCGGGGATTCTGCCCAAGCATGCGGTGCTGAAGGGACTCCCCGACGGCCAGGTGGTGATCCGCAAGGCCGTTCCGGAGGCGGAGGTGACGATCAACGGCGTCCGCCTGGGCGCCGAGCCGGCGCCCCTCCTGCATGGCGACAAGGTGCAGGTCGGCGCCTACGAGCTGACCTTCGTCGACGAGCGGCGCAGCGGCAGCACCCAGTACGTCGCGGCCGTGGACCTATCGAAGATGGGGCCGGGAGGCGGGGGGGGGGCCGCGAAGGCGACGGGGCCCGCCAAACCGACCGGCACGACCGGGGGGCGGGTCGTCTGTCTCACCGATGGGCGCGAGTACGCCGTGGTCGGTGCCTCGCTCGTGTTCGGCCGCGAGGCGGGGTGCGACGTGGTCGTTCCCGGCAAGGACGTCTCTCGGCGCCACGCCGAAATCCACGGCTCCCCCAAGGGGTACTTCGTCGTCGACCTGAGCACCAACGGAACCTTCGTCAACGAGCAGCGGGTCGAGGGGCAGCGGCTCCTGAGCCGTGGCGACGTGGTCCGGATCGGCGAGGAGAACTTCCGCTTCTACGCCGACGCCGCCGCGACACCTCCACCGGCGGGCCCTCAGACGGGGGGAGGGACGGGGGCGGCGGCGAACGCGCCCTCCCCCCCGCCTAGTCCGGCCCCCACCCCGTCGGCGCCCAAGCTCCAGAACACGTCCTTCGGGATGCCGGCCGCGCCGCGCCCATCCGCGTCCGAACCTCCCCCCCGGCGGACGGCCGGGACGCCGGCGCCGTCGACGCCGCAAGCGCTCGGCAATTTCCTGGTTCGCACCGGAGCCCTGAAGGGCCAGCGCCTGACCCTCAAGACGCCGATCGTCAACATCGGTCGCGCGGAATACAACGATCTCGTCTTCCCCGACGAGTCGGTGTCGACCACGCATGCCAAGCTGCAGCGTCGCGAGGGCGTGTGGGTGCTGGTGGATCTCGAGTCCACGAACGGGACCTTCGTGGACGGCGAGAAGATCTCGGCCGACACGCCGCTCGCGCCGGGAGCGCTGGTGCGCTTCGGCGACGTGCAGCTGGTGTTCGAGCCGACCGACGACGCTCTTGGTGTAGCCAAGGGCGGCGGCACCAAGGTCATGAGCGCATTCAAGACGGCCGAGCCGGCGGCTCCGGCTCCCAAGCCCGCGCCCCCGTCTCCACCCGCGGGAGCCGCGGCGGTCAAAGCCACCGTACCGTCCCAGAGGCCGGTTTCTCCCAAGCCCCCCGCCCCCGCCCCCGCGCCGGCTGCTCCGCGGCGCCCGGCGCCGTCCGCTCCCGCCCAGACTCCTGAGAAAAAGGGGAAGGGGTGCGGGGCGAGCGCCGCCGTGATCGTGGTGAGCGCCGCGGCGCTGGCGTACTGGTTTCTGGCCTAACGATCGAGCGTGCATATCACCTGCGCAGGTCGCACCGACGTCGGCGTGATTCGGTCGGGGAACGAGGACAACTTCCTCATGGTCCCCGACCGCGGCATCTTCGTCGTCGCCGACGGCATGGGCGGGCACGCCGCCGGTGAAGTGGCGAGCGAGATGGCGGTGCGCTACATCGCGCGCGAGCTGGGCTCCCTGAAGGGCCTGGGCGACGAGGAGGTCGCCGAGCGGATCCGCATGGCCATCCGGACCGCCAACGGCGCGATCTTCGAGCGCACGCTGACCGAGCACGACAAGCGCGGCATGGGCACGACCGTCACGTCGCTCGTGCTCTACAGCGGCCGGTTCCAGATCGGCCAGGTGGGCGACAGCCGCGCCTACCTGCTGCGGGACGGGAAGCTCACCCAGATCACCAAGGACCATTCCTACGTCCAGGAGCAGGTGGACGCGGGGTATTTGACCCCCGAGCAGGCGCGCACCCATCCCTACAGCAACGTGATCACGCGCTGCGTGGGGGCGAACAGCGACGTGATTCCGGATGTCTACGTGGGGTCGGTCAAGGCGAACGACTCGTTCCTGCTCGCGTCCGACGGGCTCACCGGGATGCTGGAAGACTTCGAGCTGCAGGACATCATGGCCCGTCCGGGACAGCCGCAGGAGCAGGTCGATACGCTGATCTCGGAGGCGAATCGCCACGGCGGGCTCGACAACATCACGGCGATCGTCGTCCGCATCGATTCCGTCGAATACGTCGACCCCGAGGCCACGCAGCAGACCCTCGCGCCGGCCAAACGCTCCTGACGGAAGTCCTAGCGGCCGGCGAGCAGCGGCCGGTCGCTTTCCAGTTTCGCCCGCACCTCCTCGGCCGGTAGCGCCACCAGCGCGACGATCGCCGCGGCCGGGAGCGTCACCGGCTTGCGGACGAAGACGCGCAGGCGCCGCGCCGACCGGTACAGCTCGGCTGCGACGCGGTGCAACCCGAGCTGCACGTGACCGGCCTCGGCGAGCGGGACGACCGTGCCGTCGCGCTGCAGCAGCGGAATGTCCACGCCGAACATCGCCGCTTTGACCGGAAAATCGAGGAACAGATCGCCCGGGGCGAGGCCGCCTCCCGCCTCGCGGGCGAGCCGGTCCTCCACGCGCTCCAGCAGATCGGGATCGCCGGCGGGCCAGTCGGCCATCGCGGCGGGGAGCTCGGTCGCGGGGGTATCGAAGGCACGCTTGGCGAGGCGTCGCTCCCGCAGCGCCTGGGCCAGGCCGTCCCGGTCCTCGCGTTGCAGCTCGTGGATCAGGCCGTCGTCGGTGGCGACGGCGACGTCGTCCACGGTGAGGCGGCCGTCGGCGATCGCGCGGCGCACCAGGCGCTTGAACATGCAGGTCGCGGCCCGGACCGCGTGGTGCCAGTAGACGTTGCGGTACATCTGATACTTGGCGAAGAGCAGGGACTCGAGCGCCGAGACCCCCTTTTCCTGCAAGGCGAGTGTCACGCGCCCCCGGCCGCCCGGCCCGGGCGCCAGCGTGAGCGACGCGAGCAGCCGGTCGACGTCGATCACACCGTAGGGCACGCCGCACATCCACGCGTCCCGCGACAGGTAGTCGAGCTTGTCGACGTCGAGCGCGCCCGAAACGAGCCCCGCGAGCGGCTCACGCGTCTCGCCGCGGATGAGGGCGAGCAGTTTGGCGGGGGGAACCCCGCTCTGGACGAGGAGGTCGCCCAGGGCGCCCTTGGCGCAGTGACGCTCCGCGAGAGATTCGTGTCCGGGAAGCCCCGCCTCTTCCAGGGCATGGGAGAACGGGTAGTGGCCGATGTCGTGGAGCAGGGCGGCCAGCGCCAGGCGGCGGGCGTCGGCCTCATCGGTCCTGTGGCCCGCTTCTTCGAGGAGGCGGAGCGCCTTGCGGGCCAGGTGGTAGGCGCCGAGGGCATGCTCGAAGCGGGTGTGGGTGGCGCCGGGATACACGAGAAACGCGTGTCCCAGCTGCCGCACGTAGCGCAGCCGCTGGAACGCCGGGGTTTCCAGCAGGGCCAGCGCCTCGGGCTCGAGGCGGATGTTGTTCCAGAGCGGGTCGCGGACGACCTCGAGCGACGTCACACCCTGGGTCCGGCCTCCCGGACCGCCGCGTGCACCTGATCGGAGAACTGGGCGAAGTTGTTCCGGAACAGCAGCGCCAGCTTGCGCGCCTGGGCGTCGTAGGCGGCGGGGTCGCCCCAGGTGTTCCGGGGGAGCAAGACGTCGTCCGGCACCCCCGGCACGTGCTGCGGCACCGCGAGGCCGAACACGGGCTCCTGGGTCGTGGGGGTCCGGTCGAGCTTCCCCGCCAGCGCCGCGTGCACCATGGCGCGGGTGTGGGAGAGGCGCATCCGTTTTCCGGTGCCGAAGGGGCCGCCGGTCCAGCCGGTGTTGACGAGCCAGCACCGCACCCCGTGACGGGCGATCCGCTCCCCGAGCATCGCCGCGTAGACGCCGGGATGGCGCGGCAGGAACGGCGCGCCGAAGCAGGCGGAGAAGGTCTCCTTGGGCTCGGTCACGCCGCGCTCGGTTCCGGCGACCTTGGCGGTGTACCCCGACAGGAAGTGATACATCGCCTGGGGCGGGGTGAGCCGGGCGACGGGGGGCATCACGCCGAAGGCGTCGGCGGTGAGGAAGACGATGTGGGAGGGATGCCCGCCCTGCCCGCCGGGGACGTGATTCGGGATGAAGTGGATCGGGTAGCTGGCCCGGGTGTTCTCGGTGACGGTGGCGGCATCGAGGTCCAGGGCGCGCGTCACCGGGTCGACCACCACGTTCTCGAGCACGGTGCCGAACATCCGCGTGGTCGCGAAGATCTCCGGCTCGCCTTCGCGGGAGAGGCGGATCACCTTGGCGTAGCAGCCGCCCTCGAAATTGAAGACGCCCTGCTCGCTCCATCCGTGCTCGTCGTCGCCGATGAGACCGCGCTCGGGGTCGGCGGAGAGCGTCGTCTTGCCGGTTCCCGACAGGCCGAAGAACAGCGCTACGTCGCCGCGCTCCCCGACATTGGCCGAGCAGTGCATCGGCAGGACCTTCTGGTCGGGGAGGATGTAGTTCATCACGGTGAAGATGGACTTCTTGAGCTCTCCCGCGTAGCGCGTGCCGCCGATCAGCACGAGGCGCCGCGACAGATGGAGAATGATGAACGTCCCCGACTTGGTGCCGTGCACCGCCGGATCGGCCTGGAATTCCGGGGCATGGATCACGCGCCAGCTCGGCGTGAACGAGGCGAGATCGGGCCCGCCCGGGCGCAGGAACATGTTGTAGACGAACAGCGCGTGCCAGGCGTTGGGCGTCACGAACTGCACGGGAATACGGTAGGCCGGATCGGCTCCGGCGAAGAGATCGCGGACGAACAGCTCCTGGCCGTTCAGGTGCGTCACCACGTCGGCGTAGAGCCGGTCGAAGTGGGCCGCGGCGATCGGCTGATTCACCTTGCCCCACCACACCGACGCATCGGTGGCGGGTTCCTGCACGACGAACTTGTCGTTGGGGGAGCGGCCGGTGTGCGGGCTCGTGATGGCGCAGAAGGCCCCATGCTCGGTGACGACGCCCTCCCCCCGGCGCACCGCGTGCTCGCACAGAAGTGGCGGCAGCAGGTTCCAGTGCACCGGCTGGCTCGGGGCGAAGCCGGGCAGGGGGCGCGTCGCACTGCCGGAGGGCCGGGGGGGGGGCACCGGCGAAGCGGGAGGAGATTGCGGCCGGGTCGAAGAGGCCATCAGAAGTCCTTGGTTACCGGGATTGGCCGGCGTGGCGCCGGTGCTCGATGGCGTCCAGGGCGGCGATCACGGCCATGTTGACGATGTCGTTCACCTCGGCGCCCCGCTGCAAGACGTGGACCGGCCGCGCCATGCCTACGAGAATCGGGCCGATGGCGTTGGCTCCCCCCAGGCGGGCCAGCAGCTTGTAGGCGATGTTGGCGGCGTCGAGGTTCGGGAAAATCAGCACGTTGGCGGGGCTGCGCAGCCGGGAGAAGGGATAGGTCGTCGTGAGCAGCCGCTCGACCACCGCCGTGTCGGCCTGCATTTCGCCGTCCACCTGCAGGTTGGGCTCCCGCTCGTGCAGCAGGTCCACCGCCCGGCGTACCGTGTCGGAGGCGGCGTGGCGGGCCGAGCCGAAGTTGGAAAAGGAGAGCAGGGCCACCCGCGGCTCGATCCCGAGGCGCCAGACGAACTGGGCGGCGGCCGAGGCGATCTCGGCGAGGGTCTCGGCGTCGGGGGCGATGTTCACCGTGCAGTCGGCGAAGAACAGGGTCTGCTGCTGCAACACCATCATGTAGATGCCGCTCACGTGGCGGCGCCCCGGCTCCACGCCGATCACTTCGAGGGCCGGACGGATCGCGTCGGGGTAGTGGATGTCGGCGCCGACCACCAGCGCATCCGCCTGGCCGGCCCGCAGCAGCAGCAGGCCGTAGTAGGCCGGATCGAGCACCCGATGCCGCGCCTCGCGCAGCGTGACGCCGCGGCGGCGGCGCAGCTCCCACAGGTCCTGGGCCAGGGTTTCGCGATCGACGGCCGCGCGCGGGTCGCGCAGCTCGATGTCCTCGAGGGTGACGCCCGCGTCGTCGGCTTGGCGCCGGATCGCGTCGAGGTCGCCGAGCAGGACCGGCCGCGCCAGTCCTTCGTCTGCCAGGATGCGGGCGGCCTTCAGGATCCTCGGCTCCTCCCCTTCGGGAAAGACGATCCGCTGCGGATCGGTTTCCACCCGGGCCGAGAGGCCACGCATGATCTCGCGTGCGCGGCCGAGCCGCGCTTCCAGCTCGGTGCGGTATTCGTCGACGTCGATGACGCGGCGCGCGACGCCGCTGCCCACCGCGGCCCACGCCACCGCCGGCGCCACCCAGAGCAGCACCCGCGGGTCGAACGGCTTGGGGATCAGGTATTCCGGGCCGAAGCGGAGGTGTTCCAGCCCGTAGGCCCCCATCACGGAGTCGGGCACCTCTTCCTTGGCCAGTGCCGCGAGGGCGCGGGTCGCCGCCATTTCCATTTCGCTGTTGATCTTCGTCGCCCGGACGTCCAGGGCGCCGCGGAAAATGAACGGGAAGCCCAGGACGTTGTTGACCTGATTGGGGTAATCCGAGCGGCCGGTCGCGACGATCGCGTCGGGCCGGGCCTGCTTCGCCGCCTCGGGGCTTATTTCCGGCGTGGGGTTGGCGAGGGCGAAAATGATCGGCTGCTTCGCCATCCCGGTGAGCATATCACCCGTGACGATCCCCCCCACCGACAACCCGACGAAGACGTCGGCGCCGCGCAGCGCCTCGGCCAGGGTCCGTGCCTTCGTGTCCGACGCGAAGACGCGCCGCCACTCGTCCAGATCGCGGCGTCCCCGGTGGAGCACGCCGTGTTCGTCGCACATGACGATGTGCTCGGGAGCGACGCCGAGCTTCAGGTAGTGGCGCGCCGAGGCGACGGCGGCGGCGCCGGCGCCGGCGAAGACGACGCGCACGTCGGCGATCGGCTTCCCCACGACCTCGAGGGCGTTGATCAGGGCGGCGCCGGAGATGATCGCCGTCCCATGCTGGTCGTCGTGGAAGACGGGGATCGACAGCAGCTCCCGCAGCCGCTGCTCGACGTAGAAACAGGCGGGGGACCCCACATCCTCCAGGTTGATCCCGCCCACGGTGGGCTCGAGCAGCTGACAGAACCGGATCAGATCTTCGGGATCGGTCGAGCCGACTTCGAGGTCGAAGACGTCGATGTCGGCGAACGCCTTGAACAGAATTCCCTTACCTTCCATCACCGGCTTGGAGGCGAGGGCGCCGATGTTGCCGAGGCCCAGGACGGCGGTGCCGTTCGTCACGACCGCCACCAGGTTGCCCCGGGCCGTGTAGGTGTAGACGTCCTCGGGCTGTTTCGCTATCTCCAGGCAGGGTTCGGCCACCCCCGGCGTGTAGGCCAGGGAGAGGTCGCGCTGGTTCTTGAACGGCTTGGTCGGCGAGACCTGGATCTTCCCCGGGCGGCCCTGCGCGTGGTAGTCGAGGGCTTCCTGCCGGCGGACCGACATCTGGACCGCAAGTCCTTTGATGGAAAGAACTTATGCTACAGGCCCTCCGTGGTACTGTCAAGGTCGCCACTATGTTCCGGTGGTGCATGGGCTTCGGATCAACCATACTGACGTTCAGGAATTGAACCAGTCGAGGTCGCTGGGGTGCGTCAGCGACCGATCAGTCCAATTGGAGGACGAGTGATCGAGGCAGTGTCGACGGTGGCGCGCTGGTCGGTGTCGGTCATGCCGAGGTGGTGGGGGTTGGCAGCGGGGCTCTCGGTGGCGGTGCTGCTGGGCTGCTCCAACAACAGCCCCATGCAGCCCTCGGCGCCGGGGCAGATCGCCGTGTCCTCGGGGAACAACGCCCCCGGCCTCGTGGGCTACGCCGTCAACCACCGGCCGGCGGTCCTCGTCACCGACGCCAGTAAGAAGCCGTTGGCCGGTCAGGTGGTCACGTTCGCCATCTCGACCGGTGGAGGCTCACTCGTGAATGCTGTCGACACTACGAACGCGGCCGGTATCGCCCAGGTGGGTCAGTGGGTGCTCGGCGGCTCGCCCGGAGTCAACACGCTCACCGCCACGGTGAGCGGATCGGGAGTCGGCGGCAATCCGGTGGCGTTCACGGATACGGGTTATGCCGCCGGCTACCCGATCACGATCCAGCCCTACGGGGCTGGGCTCCCGCCCGCCGCACAAACGGCGTTCGATTCTGCCGTGGCCAAATGGGAACGCATCGTCTACCGGCCGCTTTACACGGTATCGCTGTCGGTCGTGACGGCCGGGACGTGCGACGTCAACACCCCGGCTTTGGCCGGCTCGACGAGCGGTGTCGTGATCTTTGCTTCCGTAGACTCGATCGACGGTTCGGGGAAGATCCTCGCCGAAGCGGGGCCGTGTTATGTCCGCACCAATATTCCCAGCGGGTCTCCCGGCAATGGTCTGACGATGGCCGGCGTCATCAAGTTCGACAGCGCCGACATCGGTGGTCTGATCTCGGGCGGCACCTTGAACAGCGTGGTGCTCCACGAAATGGCGCACGTCATCGGATTCGGGCCGCTGTGGGGGCCGCCCAGTCCGCCGATCCTCGGCAACTGCATCCAGAACCTGTCCACGCCGCCCGGCACGATCAAGGACACGTACTTCAGCTGCCCCAAGGCGCAAGCGGCGTTCGACTCGATCGGCGGCACGACTTACACCGGCGGGCATATCGTGCCGGTCGAGAATTGCGGCACGTCGCCCTTCGTCTATCCGCAATGCACAACCGGCACCGTCAACGGCCACTGGCGGCAGGTCGTGTTCGGGAACGAGCTGATGGTCGGCTTCCTCCCCGCCAATCCCCAGCTCTCCGTGGTGACGATCGCGGCTCAGGAGGACCTCGGCTACACGGTGAACTACGCGGCTGCGGATCCCTATACGCATACCTTCACGGAACGGGCGGCCGGCGCCGCGCCCCTCCTCGCGCTGGGGGATGATATCCGTCACGGCGTGATCTATTTCGTGGACGGGACAGGCAAGGTCGTCGGGTCACTCCGCCAATAGGTTGGACGGACGAGAGCGACCTCCCATGATCGGACCACGCTGCGCTGCGATCGTGCTGATTGACGCGGGCGTGGCGGCCTGCGGCGGTGGCCTGGCGCCCGTGTCCAGCCCCTCGCCGCCGCTCGCCGATGCGGCTCAGGTCTCCGCCGTGGAACACCGCGTCGAGGACGCGTTCGGCACGCCGGCCCTGCAGAGCCTGGCGATCCTCGCGCCGCTGCTGCGCGTGGACCCTCCCATGGCATCGGCGCCGCCCATTCGGGCGACGGTCGTCGCCTGCGATCGGGCCGCCGGGACCGGGTCCCTCCCGCTCCCCCGCTCCCTGGGTCCGCCCAGCTCGATCAATCCTCCCGTTGGGTCCGTGATCCCCGATTCCCTGTTGCGACGGGTCTTTGTCTGGGACAGCACGGCGCAAGCGTATCAGGCCAGTTTCGACTCGAGCGGGCCGGCCACGGGCGTCCGGTTCCTGTTGTACACAGTGGGCGTGGCGAGTCCGGCCACTCCCCTCACGCCGGTCGGCTGGCTTGACCTGAGTGGCACCGGCACGCCTCTGCTGACGGTGCAGAACCATGTGGTCAACGGCGCCACGCCCAACGCCGATTACACCGTCACCGCGTGGGGGGCGCAACATGCCGACACCGGGATCGTGGCCGGGAGCGTCAAGCTGGGTTCCGACGTGTTCACGTTCACGGACTCGACGTCGCACGTGGGCTCGCAGGTCGAGATCAGCACGAGCATCGCCCGGGGGTCGCCCGGGCTGCGCATCCTCCTCGTCGCCACGCACACCGCGTTGGATGCGTATGACGGTTTCTACGACTTCGATTACACCCTCACTCAATCCGGTGAGACCGTGCGGGTCCAGGGCCATGTCACGACATATTGTCTCGTTCCGGTCATTGACGGGACGGTGAGCGTGAACGGCGTGACCTTCGCGCAGGTCACCAATCAAGGCACAGTGGTGCGGCCCGACGGAGAGTCGCTTCCCGCCGACCAGACGCAGGCGATTCTCGATCTGTACTACGGAGAGGAGCGGCTGTTCGGCTGGCTGGCGGGGTTTTACACTCCCACCGCCCAGTTTCTGCCGCCATGACGCTGACCTGGGACCGCCGCCTCGGGATCGCCGTCGTTCTCGGCCCGCTGGCGTGTTCGAATGCGGGGAGCGGGGGACCCACCGCCCCCGCGTCCGGTCAGCAGCCGGAACTCGTGGCCACGGTCCCGATCACGCCGAACTATGGGATCCACAGTACCTACGTCCGCGACGGCCTGGCCTTCGTGTGCGCCTGGAACACCGGTATTCTGATCTACGACGTCGGCAACGGGATCAAGAGCGGTTCACCCGCGAGCCCGCAGCTCGTGGGGTCGATTGCGACGGCGGGGGGAATGGTCCACAACGCCTGGTGGTTCCACAACCCGGTCTCGGGCGAGAATCGCTACCTGTTCGTCGGGCAGGAAGGGCCGGGGACGATCGGCACCTCGTCGTCGGGTGACATTCACGTCGTGGACGTGTCCAACCTGGCCGCGCCGGTCGAAGTCGCCTCGTTCCATTTGAACGGGGCCGGCACGCACAACTTCTGGATGGACGAGCCGAATCAGATTCTGTACGCCGCGTATTACAACGCCGGCGTCGTGGCGCTCGACGTCTCCGGGACGCTCTCGGGCGATCTCTCGAGCCGCCTGATCTCGAGCGTGCCGCCCGGAGGAGCCGGGAACACCTACACCTGGGGCGTGCACCTCGGGACGGCGGGGGCGCTTTACGCGATCGACATGCTATCGGGGCTGTGGCAGTTGAGGACCGCGGCGGGCTCCCTCTCCGTGGCGGCCGGCGGGAACAACGTCCCCACCCGCTACAGCTCCGACGCCTGGCTCGCGAACGGCTACGTCTATACGGGCACCTGGGACTGGGTGCGGCGCACCGGGCTCACGGGGAGCATGCTCAAGGTGTGGCAGCTCGACTCGAGCGGCGCCCCCGTCGCGGTGGATTCGATCATCACAAACGACGTCTCCGCCGTGAGCGATGTGACCGTGTCCCCCGACAACAAGGTCCTGCTGTTCAGCACGGAGGGTGGATCGAATTCCGGGTTCTGGTTCTACGATCTCGCCGATCCCGCGCACCCGAGCGACATCGGGTATTACCCGGTGGCGGCGGGGATCCACACGACGACGTTCTCGGTGATTGGCGGGCACCTCTACGCCTTCGGCGCGAAGGACCCGCCGGACCCCGCCCTCATCATTCTGGATGTGACCGCTCTCGAACCCTGATCAGCGGACCGGTGCCCACCCGCACCTGGAGCGCGGGACACTATCGCGCCGCCGGGAGGATGGTGGGCGTCGTGTGATACAGCTTCTGCACCGTCCAGCGGTCGGCGTCGCTCGGGGCGGTGGCGCTGGGCGTGGTGTACATGATGTCTTGCGAGTCGGGACTCTCCTGGAACAGTCCGAGCGTGTGTCCGATCTCGTGCAACGTCGTGCGCTGCATGCACGCCGCCACCTGAGCGGAGGTGTACACGGTGCCAAGCAGCACCGTGAGCTCGGTGTGGAGTGGGCCGTCGAGCCTCACCCCCGACGTATCGGTCGACGCCAGGGTGATTCCGCCGCACGCTTTGACGGGGGGCCCCGCATCGGGCGGAACATCCGGCGGCGCGCTGTCCGCCCACACGACGATCACGTCGGCCTGGGTCGAATCGTCCACCATTTCCCCCGAGAACTCCCCGTACAGGAGCTGCTCCTGCCAGGTCCGGATGGCCTCGCTGACGTAGGTCCGCAGGGCGCCCCGCGGATCAGCGTAGTAGCGGACCGGCAGGCGGTCCGCCGGCCAGCGGAAGATCTCTCCCGAAGGCCCCGTGAACGCGTACGTCCCCGGCCGGGTGGGGACCATCGGCTCGGTGCAACGGGCGGCCGCGAGCCCGAGCGCGAGCGCCAGGAGCGGTCGCGGCCTCATGGCGTCCCGGCCTTCGCGTCGGTCCCCAGGATGTCGAACCGGATCGCCAGCGCCAGGCGATACACCGGGCGCGAGTCGGTGAAGCCGTCGGCCTTCAGCGCGGGCGTGAGGAACCGGTGCAGGTCGCCTTGCGCCTCGAAGGACAAGCGGTGCCGCGCCATCACCGTCGGCGCCAGATCGAGCGCCACCTGGCCGAAGGGGGCCAATCCCCCGGTTCCGTCGTGGAACAGCCCGATGTCACCCGCGGGGAGGTAGCTCAGGCCGCCCACAGCCAGGCGGCCGCTGAGCCACGGCTCGAAGCGGCGGCGTAGCCCCACTCCGAAGCTGAGCAGCGTGAGGTGGGTGGCGTCGGTGACCGCGGCGCCGGAGTGCACCTGCAGCGCGCTCGTCGAGACGTCGATCAGCGCCTCGACCCGCCACGGGCCGTTGAGGGGGAAGCCGAAGGCGGCGGAAAAGGCCGGGGCGAGCGCCGGGCGCACATCGAGCGGGGTCACGATCGAGTCGTGGACGATGGTGCTGGAGTAGCGCACCCCGGCCGTGACCGCGACCGAAACCTGGGCGCCGAGGCGGCGCGGTCCCGGGCTGGCGAGCAGCAGCGCCGCGCAGACGACTGCCGGACTTTTCACGCCGCCGCCTGTTCGGTGCGCCGTCCAGGACTCAGTCTCTTGATCAGCGCCGTGATGAGCAGGACGACCCCGTACATGCAGACGATGGCGGGACCGGTGGGGAAGTTCCCCACGTACGATGCGTACAACCCGAGTACCGAGGCGAGCATCCCCGCGC
>Ga0335085_10001698_pt1 | contig 44747 bp, 44 predicted proteins | sample Lox_Sample_45_FD_206712 | JGI IMG/M metagenome (GOLD analysis project Ga0335085, IMG submission 206712) | Soil microbial communities from Loxahatchee National Wildlife Refuge, Florida, United States - Lox_Sample_4.5 | ecosystem: Environmental > Terrestrial > Soil > Wetlands | place: USA...
GTTGAACGGCACCGGCTCGATGCTGCGCCCGGACGCCAGCCCGCCCGGCGCCTCGGGGTAGTAGTCGGCGTAGCCGGGTACCCAGGCCAGCCGAAGCGGCGTCGCCGCCAGGACGAAGTCCAGCATCCCCGGGCCGTGCTCGAGCAGCGCGTCCCGCAAGTCCTCAGGGACGTCTTCCCCGGCCACCGCGGCGAGATAGGAACGCGCGAGCGAGGGAGTGTCGGCGACCCCGGCGCGGCGCAGCACGGTGTTGCCCGGCGCCCATATCCCGCCACCGGAACGGGCGGTGGAGCCGCCGAACGACCCGGTCTTCTCCAGCACGACGACCTTGGCGCCGCGGTGCGCCGCCGTCAGCGCGGCCGTCATGCCCGCCGCCCCGCTGCCCGCCACCACGATGTCGAACTCGGCACTGGCGACTTCGGCACCGGCTACTTCGGCACTGTCGGATTCCGTGTGGTCAGCTTCGGCGTGCTCCCGCCCGTCCGCCGTCAGCCCTGTTCCCATGCCGCCTCCTGGGGCAATATTAGAACACGTTGCAGTTTTCTGCACGGATCGGAAGGGGCTGCCCGTGCACTGGGATGTCGAGGCCGATGTCGTCGTGGTCGGGTTCGGCGCGGCTGGCGCCTGCGCCGCACTTGAGGCGGCCGCAGCGGGCCGCTCGGTGGTGGTGCTCGACCGGTTCACCGGCGGAGGAGCGACGGCGCTGTCGGGCGGAGTCGTGTACGCCGGCGGTGGGACGCCGCAGCAGCGCAGCGCCGGCATCACCGATACAGCGGACGCGATGTTCGGCTACCTCCGCACCGAGGTGGGTGACGTCGTGCCACCAGCGACGCTCCGCCAGTTCTGTGACGACAGCGTGCGCATGCTCGGCTGGCTTGAGGGCCACGGCGTGCCGTTCGAGGGGAGCCTGTGCCCCGACAAGACGTCCTACCCGACTAACCGCCACTACCTGTACTACTCGGGCAGCGAGATGTCCGCCCGCGCTCTCGCGCAGCCGGCGCCCCGCGGCCACCGGACCCGGGGCCGCGGCACGTCAGGCGGGCTGCTGTTCGCCAGGCTCGCCGCCGCCACGAAGAGCGCGGGCATCGAGGTGGTGCCGCAGACAAAGGCCGTCCGCCTGATCCTGGGAGATGGCCACGTGATCGGCGTCGAGTGCCGTTCGCTGCGCGGCGCGCCCTGGTGGGCCCGCACGGCGCACCGCTTGCTGCACCGTGCGGCTCGCAAGCCCTACCTGTACGTCCCGAAGGCCGGCAGGCTCATGCACCGGCCGGCTGGCTGGCTGGAGCGCAGGTACGGCCGGCCTCTGCTGGTCCGCGCGGCCCGCGGTGTGGTGATCGCGGCGGGCGGCTTCGGCGCCAACAGGCAACTGCTGCGCGCGCACGCGCCGTCCGCGCGCGGCGGGCTGCCGCTGGCGACGCCCGGCGACGACGGGAGCGGTCTGCTGCTCGGCACCGTGGCCGGGGGAGCGGCGGCGCTGCTTGACCGCGTCTCGGTGTGGCGCTTCCTCAGCCCGCCGCCCGCCCTCCTGCGCGGCGTGCTCGTCGACGCGGACGGCAAGCGCATCTGCGACGAGTCCAGATACGGTGCGGCGATCGGCGACGAGATCGTCCGCCGTGGCGGGCGGGCGTGGCTGTTCGCCGACCAGGCCACGATCACCGCGGCCCGGCGGCAGCTACGCGGCTCAACGCTGTGGTTCCAGCACCTGCAGGCGCGGTACCTGCTGACCTTTGGACGGGTGACCGCCGACACGGTGACTGGCGTCGCGGTCAAGGCGGGCATCGACCCGGACGGCCTGGCGGCAACGGTGGCCGCCTACAACGCCCAAGACACTGGCCGCGACCCGGAGGGCAAGTCGGCCGACCTGGTCATCCCGCAGGATCAGCCGCCGTACTCGCTAATCGACTACTCGATCCGGGCACGGCTGCTCAACCCGGCCCCGGTGCTCACCCTCGGCGGCCTGGTCGTCGACCACGGAACCGGCCAGGTGCTGCGCGCGGACGGGACGGCGGTGTCCGGCCTGTACGCGGCGGGCCGCAGCGCCGTGGGCCTGTGCTCTCGCTCGTACGTCAGCGGCCTGTCCATCGCCGACTGCGTATTCTCCGGTCGCCGCGCCGGCCGCCACGCGTCCGCCGCCTCCCAGGTCATGCCCGCGGACTCTTAATACTGCAACGGCATGTATCAGAATGACTGTGGTCAGTCGTCGGTGTTAGGGCTGTGGAGCCGGTTGCAGTGCGCGACGGTGGCGTCGTCGGGAACCTCGGCTGCGGGGGTGTGTGAGGTGGTGGCTTCGGCTTGGCGGACGCGGCGGATGATCTCGGCAGGTCCCCCGGTGCTGAGCAGTTGCAGCATTCCGGGCCAGCTGGTCAGGGCGTAGGGGCTGACGATCCGGCTGGCACCGTTGCTCAGCAGCGTGGCGCTGTGCAGGTTGCGCAGCGGGCAGGTGCCGGTGACGGCTTCCTCCGCCGCGTGCGGGTCGTCCTTGGCGATCCAGTAGCCGCCGACGTGGTTCCGGCGGGCTTGCAGCGCCTCGATGCAGCGGTCCCGGATGCGCTCGTACTCTGCGGTCCCGCGGGCTACTCCCGCTAGCGGCGCCGTGCAGATGCGACGGGCGGTTACTTCCCGCTCATCGCTGATGATGAGCGGTCCGCCGGAGATCTGGTCTAGGACCAGGAAGCAGTCGGCAAGCAGGAGGTAGTCCAGCCGTGAACCGTGGAGCCGGGCTATGGCCACGGTCGCCTGCGGGCTGCTCGGGTTCGTGATGTCGCACGTGCCGCGATGATCAGCGGCTATCTCCTCAATCGCCTCCGCCAGCACCGCGGTCAGGTCCCGCCCGTCGTCACGCGAAAGCCGTCCGAGCAGCGCACCGCCCAGACGGTGGGTATACCAGGCGACACCGTGGCAGCAGATCGACTCGGTTCCTGGGATGCCGGCACCGTCCAGCAGCACGACCGCACTGGGAACAGCCCCGACGAAGTCCTCATTCGGACGCCCGGGGTGCCCGGCGCTGGTGGCCATGCTGATGTGCACGTCGCCGGCTCCCTGACCCTGGTTAGTAATCTCCGCCCCAGATTAATGCTGAGCGGCGTTACTCGCGCGGGCCGTGTGCCCCGGCGCCGGCCGAGATCTTCTGCCAGGACCGCGGCGGCAGGGCTGCGGCCAGCACGTCTGCCCGCTGCTCCCCGGCGGGCATGGTGAACGTGTCGCCGCGCCGGATCGCCATCACACAAGACACGCCGCGGTCCTCCAGCCAGGACCGCAGCCACTTGGCCTGCCCGTAGACCTCATCGGCGGTGAACCACGCGAACGGCACCCCGGCCTCCAGCACCCGGCCGATCAGCGCGTGCCCGTGCGCCGAGGCATAGGCCGGGAACACGCCGACCTGGCAGTTCTCCGTCCGCCCGGCCGTCCCGGAGTACTGCCGCTGCACCCCGGCCGACCGGATGCCCTCCTTAAGGAACCCGGTCTCATCAGCGATCAGCACCCGGTCCGGGTCGCCGAGGTTCTCCGCCACATAGGCGCGGACGTCATCACGGACCCCGTCCACGTCCCAGTCCGCCCGCCGCAGCAGCCGCTGCATCCCGTCCGGGCCGACCTCGCCCCGCCTCCTCGGCAAGCGTCCACCCGCTCTTCCGCTCCGAGCCCGCGACCAGCCCGGTTACGTACCTGCGCACCCGGGCCCGCGGCTCCGCACGGACGAACCGGCCCGCAATCCGCTCATGAAGCCGATCCAGCTCATCGGCCACCAGCCCAGCACCACGCACAGCATGATGCCGCAACGCCATAAGTGCCGTTGCAGTATTAATCCACGGGTTCGGGGTTCAAATCCCTGGCGGCGCACCCGGTCTGACCTGGGGTTTCACCACTCCAGGTCCGCGTTCCGTCCGGCATATGCCTAGGTGGCACGGGTTTTCGGCACCCACAGCATCGGAGGCACTGGCGTGTCGCGGGCCAGCGGGATCTCCAGGGACAGCAGGCTGTGCGGTGCGAGCGTCACCTGGAGACGTCCCGCGCGGATGTCGAGGTTTGACCGCTGGGGTGCCACTTGCTCAGTGATCGTGCCGTCGGCGGCGAGCTTGTTCCGCGCGTCGGGCGGGGCGCACAGCGTGGTGCACGCCGCGGTGCCCTCGGCGGAGGGCAGCAGCAGGTCAACCGGGACCCGCTCGCCGCTTACGTTCACGAGCTTGATGAACTGGCGGTTTGCCGTGGTGGTGGACGACGCGTAAATGCCGTCGGGCGGGGTCCCCTGCACGGGCACGATCCGTTCGCCCACGGTGGTCGCGAACGCCTGCTGCGGCGTGTTCTCCGGCCGCCGCGCGGGCCGCCATGCGTCTTCCATCTCGCAGGCCGAACCCGGACTGTAACCGTGAGAATCATCAACCGAATATCACTCGTTCAAGGCTGAGAGCGCGACCGAGGGTGCCGTTGGTGACGCCGTCGACGGGGCGGTGTCAGCCGTACGAGAGCGGCAGTGTGACGCCGAGTGCCATCAAGACGGCCATGAAGGCGAACATCGCCCCTGTCACCAGGTCAAGGTTGATCTTGGGGATGAAGTCGATGAAGTGAGCCACTGTGCGGCCGACCTGGTGCCCGGCGACCGACATCACGAAGGTCATAACCCCAAACAGGACGGGCGCGAGCCAGGGGGAGTAGCCGGCGACGCCAAGCGCCGCGCCGGCGGCGACATTGTCGACGCTCAGTGGGATCGGCAACCCGAACCTTGCCCATCTCAGGTCCGGATCCGCGCGTTTCGGCGAGATCACGGCCCTGACGATGAGGAACACCCCGTATATGCCGAGCCCGATCATGGCGACCGTGTCGGCGGAGTCGTCAAGCTTGTCCCTCAGCAAGTGCCCGATGAGGATCCCGACCACGGGTGCGACGCCGTCCCAAAGTCCGAAGATGGCGGATGTCTTGACCGACTGAGGGAAGGTCGGCTTGAGTCCCCCGAGCACGAGGGAGCTGCGGAAGTTGTCGAGACTCAGCACAAACCCGAGCGACAGCAGTCCGAACACTAGGGATTCCTCTCCTGATCTGCGCATTACCAGCGCCGGCTGACCCTTGATATCCGGCTTGCGAGGCACGAGGAGCATAAGAATTCACTTGCAGGCCAGTCAAGACTGGCCCACTTTTTGTAATAAGTGTTTCTGTTCCCTTGTAATGGGTACTTCAGCGCGGCCAGCTATAACCTCGCATTGAAACACGTGTTGCACCTAAATTGACCTGGCTTGAAACACGTGTTGCATTAAAATTGACCCGCATAAGCGTCACCGCAGCGCCCCGGCGAGGGTGAAACCTGCCATGACGACCATGACCAGCGCGGCCAGTCGGGTGACCCAGCGCAGCGGCAGGATCTTGAGCAGACCCTGCCCGCCCAGGACGGCCACCGCCGTCACCGCCCACAGCGCCAGCACGCTCCCGATGCCCACCGCCACCAGGTCGTGGTGATACCTGGCGGCCAGGCTCGCGATCAGGATGTCCGACAGGTCGCCGAGCTCGGCCAGCAAGATCACGGAGAACGAGGTCGCCGCCACCGCCCAGAACCCGAAACCTGCCGCCTTTACCTCAGCGTCATCGTCATCATCGTCCGCGCGGAGCACCAGCACGGCGCCGGCCAGGAACACCACGGCCACGGCTATCTGCACGACCTTGTGCGGCAGCAAGCCGATAAGACCGCCGCACGTGACCGCCACCACCACGTGGACCGCGAACGCCGCGGACGCCCCGGCGAATACCCAGGCCGGCCGGTACCGGGTACCAAGCACCAGGGCGGCCAGCCCGGAGTTGTCCGGCAACTCCGCCGCGAAGACCATTCCGAAAATGATCGCGGCAGTCAGCAGCCCCGACACGTGATCGCCTCCAGATCGCACTTCACCGGCCCGGCACGGAGTTCTGATGAGTACCACAGTGCTTACCCGTACTGGCGCAACGACCTGGTTGCCGTAATACATAATTTATTAACAGGCGGGCTCATTGACGTGAAACAGCTGTTGCCCCAACGTGAAACCACCACCCGTTCGGCGGAAAAGATCTTCCATCCCGAACGGGTGGTGGTTTCACCTAGGAGGGCCGCCTTGTACCCGGACTCCGGGAACAGGTCAGCCGAGTTGGTGCATGACGCCGGCCCCGATGATCATGAGGCCGCCGGCGACCCCGTTGGCCAGCCACATGTGGCGGCGCACCGCGGGGATGGAGTACGCGATGCCGATGCCGATCGCGAGTCCGACGCCGGCCTGGATGACGCTCGACAGGAACTGCTCGAAGGCCGAGAGCCAGATCGAGGCGCCGTTGGAAACGCCGTCGACCGCGCCGTAGGTGATGTTGTCAAGGCTCAGCAGGAAGGGCAGGACCCAGACACCCCAGCCCGCCTTGGGATTCTCCTCCGCCTTCGCCGCCCTCTTCGAGATGATGGCGACCACGATCCAGTAGGCGCCCAGGAGGGCGACGACCGTGGGCGCGAAGTTGCTCCAGCTGTCCGGGTACGACCAGTGAATGGCGCACCCGAGCAGGTACCCGAGCCCGTCACCGAGCCCAAAGAGCAGCGCGAGCGGGGCGAGCACGGACAGTTTTCTGGACATGATCGGCCCGACCGCGATACACGCGATAAGGCTGTCAGTGCCCAGTAGTAGCCAAGCGCCCATTTGTCTCCTTCCGATGTTGGCGGCCGCGTTTAACTGCGACCGCTGCCGATGGGCATGAGTGCGTCCCTCCCCTGGACACGTGTTATTTACCCTTGATGTGTCAGAACCAAGAGGCGTACGCAGCGTAAAATAACATTTCAGCGGTTGTCAAGATCCAGTGGTGAAATGACGTCCTGGCCTGCTGTTTGTAATAAGTGTTTCGGTGCCCGCATAATGGGTGCTTCAGCGCGACCAGCTATAACCTCGCATTGAAACACGTGTTGCGTCTTAATGGCCTGATCCTGAAACACGTGTTGCATTTCAATTGGCCTAATCCTAATCCTGAAACACGTGTTGCACCTAAATGGCCCGGTAAGATTTCTTCGCCTGCCGAGCCGGAATGCCAGCGGTGACGGCGCGGATCGGCGTAGAAGCGCAGCAGCTGGCCGGCGTCCGCAACGCTGAGCATCCCTGCCTCGCGCGCGGCGGTCAAGACCTGCGGGTAGCTGGTGACCGCGCGGACCGTCCAGCGGGCTAGGCGGCCGCGCATCTCGGGGAAGTGCCAGTTGGCGATGGACTGGATGCCCGCGACCCGCAGGCTGGTCTCGGCCAGCAGCGCCTCGACGGCCCGGGCGGTGCTCGCGCCGCTGGCCACGACGTCCTCGATGATGACAGCCCGGGCTCCACCGCCTGGCTCGCACTCGACGAGCGGGCCGCCGGGTTCGCGCGCTTCGGATCGCACGTAGGCGAGCGGAAGGTCGAGCCGCTCGGCGACCGTTTTCCCCCACGGGATCCCGGCGCTCGCGACGGCGACGATGTAGTCGGCGCCGGGGAACGACGAGCGGACGGCGTCGGTCAGCGCGTCATCGACGAGGCGGCGCAGGGCCGGTACCGCGTTGAGGCGGCGGCAGTTGCAGCCACAGGGAGCCACGATCCCGGACTTCCAGCGGAACCACTGGTCCCGTGGCATCCGTAGGTCGGCGATGAAGGCCCCTGACGCGACGAGCGCGGCGGCGACCGGGCGCGCGTGCCGCGCGTCGGTCAGGGTGGCGGGCGGCCCTGGCTGACCGGCCGTGCCCGGCGTCTTGGCCACTACGCGGGCTGGCGCTGGAGCCCGCGAGGCGCTCGCCGCTTGTCGGCCTGCCTGCTCAGCTCCTCGCGGACGACGGCGTAACTCGGAGCGTAAAGATCCATTCGTGCGTAGCCGTCCCGGCAGCTGTTGCGGTGCAGGCCGCGGACGAACCAGCCTGGCATGCGGCGCAGGAACCGCGGCAGTTCGCCGTGGTTGGCCGGGCTGAGGGCGAACTTGCAGACGCGTACGTTCCAGGTGAAATCGCCCGCTTCCACGATGGCGGCCAGATCGGTGAGCGTCTTGACGGCGGCGTGGTTGAGCGCGTCCTCCTGGACGGGGTCGAAGGGGCCGTCCGCCGCGTCGGGGAAGGCAGCGATGTAGAGGAAGGTCCGGGTGGCGAGGGGCAGGTCCTCGCTCTCGCGCATCAGGCAGCGCTGGTGGGAGCCGGTAACGCGGACATCGTCGACGACCAGCAGATGCGCGTCGCGGACCAGTTGCGGCTGGAAACGGCGGAACGACAGGGTGTTGGCTGCCATGTGCCGGTCCCTGGCTTGCGCGGACAGCGTGCCATAGTCCCCGGCCGATGTGCTGATCCGGTCCACCTTCAGCAACGGGGCTGGGACGAGGCCGCGCCTGGCCCTGGCGGCATTCAGCACGGGCCGCAGCCGGCGGGCGAGCGTGGTGGCCGCCGACGGGACGTGTGCGTACGGGGACGAGGCAATCAGCAGCCTCTCGGCGAGAGCAAGTTCCGGGTGACGCTCGCAAAAGGCCGCACCGAGTGCCCGGGCGAAGGCCTCAGCTGAGGTGACCGAGCCGTATTTGTACTGGCTGTAGCGCACGGGGCTAAACGGAGGAAAGCAGGTCTCATTTGCGGCTGGAGCCGGGCCGCTGAGGGGATACAGGGCGAACTCGCTGGTCGGAATGACGCGTGCCAAGCCGGTACCTCTCGATTCATCCGTGCAATTGGCGACAGCGCGCCGAGGTGTCCTTCCCTGGGGAAGCTAAGTCAGGCAACTTTAGCTGTCAAGGTCCCGGTCAGCATCTCTGGTTTCACATGGGGGACTCAGGTCAGAGATCGCGGACCGCTTTCAGCATTCGCTCGTATTCTGCTGGTTGTAATATGAGTGCCTGCTGGGAGGAGTGCTATGCAGGGAACGGGTGTTGTGACTTGATGGACGCAGCCGACTGCGCATCGGGATGGCTGCTGCTCTTGGCCCAGCTTCCGAAGTCACCCTCAAGCGCCCGGGTCGCGCTGTGGCGCCGGCTGCGGGCCGCCGGCGCGACCACGATGATCAACAGCGCCTGGGTGCTGCCGGAGACCCCGCCGCACGAGGAACTACTCGGACAGTTGCGTGAGGGGGTTGTCCGGCAGGGCGGGACCGCGTTCGTGCTGCACATCTCGGCTTCGTCGGTGGAGGCGGACGAGGCGATCATGACAGGCTTCCGTGCTGACCGGGCCCGGGAGTACGACGAGTTCGCAGAGCGCTGCAGCGCTCTGCTTGACGAGATCGGCCGGGAAACCATGGCCAGGAAGTACACCTTCGCCGAGATGGAGGAGAGCGAGCAGGACCTGGAGAAACTGGCCCGCTGGCTGGCGAAGATCCAGGAACGTGACTTCTTCCCCGACGAGCGCGGGCAGCAGGCAGGCGACATGCTGGCGCAGTGCCGGACTGCCGTGGATGCCTTCTCGCAAGCCGTCTACGCGGCCGAAGGGGTAACGGGCACCAACAACCGCGGCGGGCAGCAGGCGCCTGACGGCGAAGACGTCGGCTAGGAGTTGCCGTCAGCTATCTTCGTGGCGGCTGAGAGCACCGCGTTGATCGGGATCGCGTAGGCAATGGTGGTGGAGCCGCTTCTCGAATTCCCGACAATGATGCCGATGACATGCCCGTTCGGGTTCACCAGCGGGTCGCCGAGCACCCACGGCAGCGGAGACGGCAGCGTGGACGCCATCAGCCCGGTCCAGGTCGTCCCATCGATGGCGACGGTCGTATTCAGGGTGGTCAGGGTGCCAACATCGAGAGTCACCGCATTCTCGGTGCCTGTGCTGCTGACCGCGGTGGCGATGATCTCGCCAGGGACATGGTGGGAGGTCTGCCTGATGGCGGCCGCGCTTGAGACGATGGTGTCCGAGTTTCCGACCGTGACGGTGGAGAACGGCCTCCCGTTAGCGCCTTCCATCTGGAGCAGCGCCAGGCCTGCCGCCGGGTCCACGCCGATCACCTGGGCCTTGAAAGACTCGCGGGAGTAGACGTACTGCGCCGCCAGGTTCGCCGCGCCCGCGGCGGGCTGGTAAGTGGTCAGCACCTTCCCCGACTGCGTGAGCACCAGGCCGAGCCCGACCGGGGTTCCGCCCGCCAGGATGTGCACCATGCCCTGACCCGTCGCCTCGGTGATGTTTGACAGGTTGTCCTGAGCGATGCCTTCCTGGTCCTCGACGAACACGTCAGCATCCCCCTTCAGCGGGGCGGGGATCGCCGAGAGAATCTCCCTGTCGCCGAGGCCGAAAGCCCTGCCGACGCCAAAGCTGAGCCCCGCCGCGAGGAGGAACGCCGTTGCGATCACGCAGAGCCTGAAGCCCTTGTTACGCCAGGCTTCCGGGACGCCTCGGCTGGATCTCGCGGCATCACTCGTGTCCTGGTCATCTTCCGCGCGCGCGAGCTGTTCGACTTCGTCTGCTTCCCCGGCGTGTGTCTGCTCGCCTCTGATCACCATCCCCGCCTCCCGGGCGCGCTGGGTATCGCCGTCTGCCTCACGGCGCGGTCGCTGCTGGAGTCGTGGACGATGCAGAAGGCCTGGGAGACGCCGACGGCACGATCCAGCCGCCAGTCGGGAGGTTGTTCACGGCGCCATGCTGCGCCGAAGGCTTGACGAACGAGGGAGTCGGGGTCGCCACAGCGCCCAGCGGCCGCGGGATAACCGGGTTGTTGCTCGAGCCCGCCTGGTACGCGAGCACCCCGCCGATCAGCAGGCCCAGCGTGACGGGCACGGCGAGTTGGGCCGCGACTGGCGCCAAGCCTGTTCTCCGCATGCGGTACCGCCATGTCAACCGGCTCCTGCTCTCCACTCAATCCGCCTCCGCGTCCGCCGTAGTGCTCCGGACTGAAGGGTAGAACAAACCAGTCGGCATGACGCTGGAAACGTGGAAGATCTGATATTGCGGACTTCTTACAGACTTGGAACAGGCCCCGGTCGTCTTCGTGTTGTGATATGAGTGAGGGGTTGGCTTCTGGAGGTCCGGCATGCCGTCGAGCTGCGAAGATGAATTGCTCGGCCTCTGAGAAAGAAACTATTGAATTAATATGAGAACGGCCGAACATGCGACAAATGCTCACGGTGCTGGGTCTTACCCTGCCTTTGTCCCTTGACGTCTTCGCCGTCTCCATTGGCGTTCTAGGTGGAATGCAACTTACCCTTGCGCAGCGGATACGCATCACCGCACTATTCGTGGCGTTCGAGATCGGGATGCCGCTGCTCGGGATGGCCGTGGGGACGCCGCTGACTCACTACACCGGCGTCGCCTCAAACTTGCTCATCGACGGCACACCTGCCAATGCGTATCAAATTCACGCGGCCAACCTCAGTCACGCGGGCGATGTCGTGGAGTACTCTTTCTTCGGCCGGTATATCGACCCGATTATCGTCCCGCTGGTCGTCGGTGCCATAGGCATCTGGCTGCTTGATGAGTGCCTAAACGGCGACGATGACGACGATGACGACGATGACGAGGCAGGCAAGCTAAGGGCAATGGTCGCCGCGCACGGCCTTTCCCTTATCGGCCTCGGCATTGCCACCAGCGTGGATGATCTGGCAATAGGCTTCACGCTCGCCTTCCACAACCTGCCGTTGCACGACATATTTGCCGCCATCGTCCTCCAGGCGTTCCTGGCCGTCGCGGCCGGCCAGTACATCGGCTGGAAGGTAAGCACCGGAAGCTTCCGGCTCAACGTGGGACGCATCGCCTCCGTATCCCAGCTGACAGCTGGCGGCCTGCTCGTCGGGCTAGCGGTCTTCGCCCTGCTCACACCGGAGATCATTACCCACGTTATCCCACATTTTTATCACTATAAATACATCCCGCCGCTGCCCCATCCGACAGTCATTCCCAGCAACAAGTGAGCCGATGACAGCCATGCAAGGTCATGCGCGCTGTGCGACTCGCCGAAGTCTTACGAGGTCGGAACGCGGTGCAATTTTCCCGGATGGGTTGGCTAGGGTGACCCGGTGAGCTCAGCCCTGATCCAAGTCGCCACCGTATCGGCACTGTTCGCGGGGACCAACATCGATGACATGGTCATCATCTCCCTGCTGAGCGCGTCCGCCGAGGCTGGCCGTCCGCCGAAGCACTGGCAGATATGGGCCGGGCAGTACGTGGGCTTCGGCGTCCTCATCGGCGCGGCACTGGCACTGGGCCGGGGCCTGTCGCTGGCGCCGGAACGCTTCCTGTGGGTGCTCGCCGTCCTCCCGTTCGGAGTGGGCGCCTTCGGCCTCGTGAACGTGATCCGCTCGCGGCACCGCGGCGAGGACATGAAGCATCCCACCCCTACCCGCGGAATGTTCGGCGTCGCCGCGATCACGATCATCGACGGCGGCGACGACATCGCGGCGTACACGCCCTTCTACGCCACGATTCACACGGGCGAGATCGTTATCAGCATCGCGGTCTTCGCGGTGATCATCGCGATCTGGTGCCTGATAGGGCGCCACATCTCTCGCCACAAGCGGGTGGCCGAGGCCATCGACGAGTACGGTGACTGGATCCTCCCGGTGACCATGATGCTCCTCGGCATCTACGTCCTCGGCGAGACCCTCCACTTCCTTAGTTAAATTGGACTAGTCCTTCAGGGCCGATAATCCTAGCCCGAACGGCGAACGCTACCGTGTTCGCTATACGGAAGCTCGCCGGCGGGATTTTACGCGGAATTTATCGTTACGTTATGTGAGCATCCAGAGTCGATGGGTAACTCACGTTATTTTTTTGTGATCACCTCTTTATGACCTTGTCAGAGGTCTACTATGTCCTGTCAGGGCGTCGACGACAGAACTTCGAACACATGGAGGTGTATTGCATGCCGACTAGGCATCGGTTCGCACGGCGGCGTCGTCGGCAGAGGAGCTGGGTCGCGCGTATCGCGGTCCCTGTCGCCATTCCGGTGGCGCTGGCCGTGGTAGTGGGGGCTGCCGTCGCCGTCACCGACAGGATTAATGAGAACGCCAGCAACACGGCGCTTAACTGCGCCTCGCCCGCCGCGTTTGCGGTGCCGGCCACGACAGAAACTGACACCCAGGCACCGGCCACCAGCGGGACAGACAGCACGGCCACGGCCACGGCCACGGACACGGGGACGCCGGGGGCGAGCACCCAGGCACCGGCCAGCGATGGGACAGACGGCAGCACTGTCACTGCCACGGCAACCGCCACAGGCACGCCGGGGGCGAGTGCTCAGGCATCGGCCACCGATGGGACAGGCAGCACTGCCACTGCCACTGCCACGGCTACTGCCACTGCCACGGCTACTGCCACTGCCGCGCCGGGGACGAGCACTCAGGCGCCGGCCACTGACGGAACGCCCAGCACGGCGTCGGCGACACCGTGCCCGAGCGCGACGGCCGCGGCAACACTCGCTTCGGCGGTCAACCCCGAGGCAGGGCGTCCCGGCCTGGCAGAGGCCAATCCGGTCGACCCGGCAGGCAACGCCATCGACCTGAATCAGTCGTCCGCCGAGGCGGCGAACAGCCTGAACTGCACGCTGACCGTGCCGGCCAACCCGCTCAGCGCTCGGGGTCTTGCCACGCCATGGCAACTCGGCGACGGGTGCTCGGAGGCGAACCCGAGCGAGGAGGCGTTCGTCGAGTCGACGATCCTCGCCCCCAACGGCCAGCTGCAGGTCTACGACCCGCTGGTGATCACCCAGGGGACCACGCCGGTCGTCGCGCCGACGACTCCGGTGATCCCGCGGGGCTCGCGGGTCATCATCAACGTCGGCTTCAACGGCAACAACCTGGTCCTGGAGGGTCGGGGGGCTTTCCAGGGCGGATGCATCGACGCGTTCGGCGACTCGATACTCTCCCAGACCGCCGCCTGCAACGCGGCCGCGTTCTACGCCGCCGCGAACTTCCAGATCGCCCGCGGCAGGCTGCGCGTGCCGCGGCTTGGCACCGACACCAACGGGCATGCGTGCGAGACGACGGAGAGCTTCTCGCTGATCGACCAGGATCAGAGCGACAACGTGATCTCCACGTACCTGCTCGACGGCAACGGGCAGACCGCCCAGGACACCGCCGCGAACAAGAACGCCATGGGCGGCGCGACGGTGATCGCCAACGGTAGTGACAACGGCCTGCTCGCGCACTTCGTCGACCAGGCACTCGGCTGCACCCCGTTCATGGCGGCCGACACCACCAGCCCGAACGGCGCCGACGCCTCGCAGGCGCTCAATGTGCTCAGCGCGCTGGTGAACCAGCGTGGCACTAAGGCGCTGCTGCCGGTCAACGACCCGCAGCTGCTGGTGGCCGGCCAGTTCAGCATCGGCAAGACCAACACCTACCGGATGCTGAACGACCAGCCTCTGCTGGGGTTCAACACAAACAAGGACCAGAACGCGACGGCCTACTGCCAGAAGATGGTCAACATCCAGCCCGCCAAGATCCAGGGCGACATGGCCAAGGAGCTCAACTTCACCTCGCCGGTCCCGGCGGTCGGCAACACGCTGGCCACCTTCATGGGCGCCCGGCTGTCGGCCTCGTTCACCAACCTCAACTGCCAGAACTTCGGCCTGGCCAACCCGGTCACGGTCACGGTCGACGGCAACGGCATCGCCACCGCCGTCACCTACAACACAGCGCAGCAGACCGCCAGCACGTCTGGCGGGACGCCCGCCAGCGGCACCGGCGGTAAGGGCAGGGGCTGGGGCTACAACAAGAAGGTCCCGGTCGGCCGGCACGGGCACAGGGAGAACGGCGCCGGCATGTAGCGCGGCTCTGCCCAGGCCAGCCTCTTCCGGCAGCCGGGAGAAGCTGGCCTGGGCAGGGCACTTTCGCGCGACCGTCAAATCACCGGATTTTTCGTTACGTTATCCGGTTGCACGTAGACGGATGGTTGCCAGGACGCTATAGCCACGACTGGGCCATTCTACAGCCTGTCTCGGCGTCCTCTTGCGCCGTTATCCTCCAGTAAGAAATTCTCGCCGATTACATCGGCACTGCCAGCAAAAGGCACTGAATAGCTTACGGCTTTCGTAGCTATCTCTGTACCGCCTCTGCACGGCCTCGGATAGGTCTAGCTTGTCCAATTGGGAGAGCAGAGGCAGAGATCTCTACGACATGGAGGTGGATTGCATGCCGACCAGGCATCAGTCCGCGTGGCGCCGCAGGCAGCAAAGAAGTCGGCAAACGCGTATCATGGCTATCGTCGCCGTCCCGGTGACGCTGGCCGTGGTGGTGGGGGCTGCCGTCGCCGTCACCGACAGCATGAAAGTGAACGTCAGCAACACGGCGCTTAACTGCGCCTCGCCAGCCGCGTATGTGGTGCAGCAGGCGGGGGCAGGAAAGCATGGCCACCACCACGGCAACGGCACAGCCACCAGCACCGCGATGGCCACAGCCACCTCCACGGCGCCCGCCACGGCGGGGACAAGCACCGCGACGCCGACCACGACGGCAGCGAGTGGCGCGGCAGCGGCCACGGCGGGCACAGCCACCACGACGGCGACCACGGCAGCGACGGCGTCTGCGGCGCCGTGCGCGAGCGCGAGCGCGACGGCGACCACTCCGGCGGTCAACCCCGAGGCGGGTGCCGCCGACCTGGCGCTGACGAACCCGGTCGACCCGGCCGGCAACGCCATCAGCCTCAACCAGTCGGCCGCGCAGGCGGCGAATTCGCTGAACTGCACTCTGATCGTGCCGGCCGACCCGCTGACCGCGCAGGGGCTGGCGACCCCGTGGCAACTCGGCGACGGGTGCTCAATGGCGAACGCGGGCACCGAGGGCGCGTTCGTCGAGTCGACGATCCTCGCCCCCAACGGACAGCTCCAGGTCTACGACCCGCTGGTGATCACCCAGGGCACTACCCCCGCGGTGACGCCGACGCCTCCGACCATCCCGCAGGGCTCGCAGGTCATCATCAACGTCGGCTTCAACGGCAATAACCTGGTCCTGCAGGGCGACGGAGCGGCCCAGGGCAACTGCATCGACGCGTTCGGCAACTCGATTATCGCCCAGACCTCCGCCTGCAACGCGGCGGCGTTCTACGAGGACGCGAACGAGCAGATCGAACAGGGCACATTGACGGTCCCGGCGCTCGGTACCGACACCAACGGGAACACGTGTGAGTCGACGGAGAGCTTCTCGCTGATCGACCAGGACCAGAGCGACAACGTGATCTCCACGTACCTGCTCAACGGCAACGGGCAGACCGCCCAGAACACCGCCGCGAACGCGACCGCGCTGGCCGGCTCGACCACGATCGCCAACGGCAGCGACGACGCCCTGCTCGCCCACTTCGTCGACGCGGCGCTCGGCTGCACCCCGTTCACGGCGACCGACACCACTAGTCCGAACGGTACCGACGCCTCGCAGGCACTCAATGTGCTCAGCGCCCGCCAGAACCAGCAGGGCACCATCGCGCTGCTGCCGGTCAACGACCCGCAGTTGCTGGTGGCCGGCCAGTTCAGCGTCGGCAAGACGAATACCTTCCGGACGCTGAACGACCAGACGCCGCTGGAGATGCTGGCGGCTGACGTGATCAACAGCCGGATCGTCGCGCTCCAGGGCCGGCTCGTGGCGCTCAATGACCGGAACATGACGCTCCAGAACCAGATCACGATCATCCAGGGCCGAGGAGAGTCCGCCGCGGCCCAGGCTGCCGACATCGCGGCTGTGAATGTCCAGATCGCATCCGTCAACAGCCAGATCGCGTCGGTCAACAGCCAGATCGCGGCACTCCAGGCCCAGGCGAACGCTGGCGGCAGCCTGACCGCGCTCACGATGCAGAACGCGGCGGCCTACTGCCAGAACATGGTCAACATCCAGCCCGCCAAGATCCAGGGCGACATGGCCAAGGAGCTCAACTTCACCTCGCCGGTCCCGGCGGTCGGCAACACGCTGGCCACCTTCATGGGCGCCCGGCTGTCGGCCTCGTTCACCAACCTCAACTGCCAGAACTTCGGCCTGGCCAACCCGGTCACGGTCACGGTCGACGGCAACGGCATCGCCACCGCCGTCACCTACAACACCGCACAGCAGACCGCCACCATGTCAGGCGTGACACCGGGCACGACGGCAACCGGGGCGACGGCCAGCACGACACCAACTGCGACGGCCACCGGGGCGCCCGCCAGCAACCAGGGCAGCGCTTACAACCAAGCGGTACCGCGCGGCCGGAAGGGACACAAGGAAAACGGCGCGGGCATGTAAGCCTGATTCGCCGAAGGAAAACGGCGCAGGCACATAGCCAGATTCGCCAAAGGAAAACGGCGCAGGCACATAGCCAGATTCGCCACTTGCTGCTTCCCGCCGCGGGTTCACCCGCGGCGGGAAGCGTCGTTATACGGGAGTTGCTCGTAATCGCCAGCCGCACCGGGATGTCAGCTTCACCGTGATCTACCCTGCCAGCGCGCGCAGCGCGGTGATGAACTTCTGGCCGTTGGGGGTGCCGAGGCCGGTCATGGTGTCGTAGCCGACCTGCGTGACCTGCCCGGAGTACAGCGGCATGGCGTAGCTCTGCTCGTCGAACGTGCCGATGATCGCGTTCAGCACCGGGTTGATGAACCCGAACGGCTTGGCCTGCCCCTGCCGTGCGTCCGCCACCAGCCCGGCGACTAGCGGGGCGGCGAGGCTGGTGCCTCCGTCTGGTACGCAGCCGGGCCGGCCCAGCAGCAAGCCGGCTCGCTCAGTAGGTGACCCGCACCTCTGGGGTGAGCGGCACGGCCTGGCAGGCGAGGATGTAGCCGTCGGCCAGGTCCGCCGCCTCGAGCACCTCGTTGTGCGCCATCTCCACCTGGCCGGCCACCAGCTGGCAAGCGCACGCGCCGCAGATTCCCTGGCGGCATGAGTAGGGTGCGGCAAGCCCGGCGTCGATGAGCACGTCGAGCATCCGGGTGCCCGGCGGCCACGGCAGCGCCGTGGCCGTGCCGTCCAGCTCGACCGACAGCGTCGCCGCCTGCCCGTTCGACGAGACGTCGGCGGGCGTCTGGTCGAAGGGGTTCTCCGCCAGCGACAGGAACCGCTCCGCCCGTACCCGCTTGGCGGGCACGCCGAGCTGTCCGAGCGCCGATCTGACCGCCGTGCGGAACGGGTCGGGTCCGCACACGTACGGCTCCCACCCGGCATACGGCCGCACCAGGGCCGCGATCCCGGCGGTCGCCGGGATCCCCTGCACCGAGTCAAGCCAGTGCAGCACGACAAGCCGCCCGGGGGCCGCCGCGGCGAGCCTGCGCAGGCCGGCGGAGAAGATAACCGAGTTCTCATCCCTGTTCGCGTACACCAGGGCCACCCGGCCGTGCCCGGCGGCAAGCACGGACTTGAGTATGGAGATGACCGGCGTGATCCCGCTGCCCGCCGCGAACAGCAGGAAGTCGCCGTCAAGCGACCCCGGGCAGAACGTCCCGGCCGGCGGCAGCAGGTCAAGTGCGGTGCCCGGCGTGACGGTGTCCAGGAACCAGTTCGAGGCGTACCCCCCGGCCGTTCGCTTGACGGTGATCGCGGGCGGCTCCTCGGCATGCGGTGAGGAGCAGAGGGAGTAGCAGCGGGCCACCGAACCGGTCCGGTCTGACGGAACGCGGACGGTGACGAACTGGCCCGGGCGGTAGGCGAAGGCGGCGGCAAGCGACGGCGGCACGTCAAGCACGAACGAGGACGCGTCGTCAGTCTCGCGGATCACCTCCGCCACGGTTACCTGGTAAAAGTCGCGCACTGGACTCTGCTTGCTCAGATGCCGGTGCTTGCTCAGATGCCGGTGCTTGCTCAGATGCCGGTGCTTGCTGAGATGCCGGCGCTTGCTCATACGAGGGCGGCGACACCGCCAGCCGCCCGGACGCGACCGCGGCGTCGATGCTGTCCCGCAGGGCGGCGCACCCGTCGACGAGCGCGCTGCGGGTGCCCTCGGCGGCACGCGCGCGGAACTCCGCGCAGCACCGCACGGCGGCCGCGGTCCACTGCACCGACGTGTGCTGCGGGCTGAACTTCACCACGTCGGCAGTCGCGCCGCAGCGGGCGCACTCGACCGGCTGCGGTGCGGCGTGGCGGTCGTCGGCCCGAGTCGCGGCCGGCCGCGCCATCTCAGTCCGCCGTCGGCGCGGACGGGACCTCAGCCGGCGGCCGCCCGGCGGCCAGGTTCCGCGCGACCTCTGCCTCCCAGCCCGCCACGGCCTGGGTGGAGTCCACCTCGAACTCGTACCGCGCGACCATATCCGGCTCGACCTCGGCCGCGTCCCGGTAGAACTGCTCGTACCAGCGCCGCAGCTGGTACACCGGCCCGTCCTCCGCGCACAGCAGCGGGTTGTCCACCCGGCTCTTGTGCAGCCAGATCTGCACATCCTGCTCGAAGCCGACGCCGACGAACTTCGCGAACTTGGCGCCGAACTTGGCGGCCTGGTCGTCGGACATCCCCGGCGGCCGCTTGACGATCACGCCCCACTGCAACATGAACGACGTCGGGGTCACCGGGTAATGGCAGTTGATCAGCACGCTCTCCACGGCCATGCCGTGGTAGTCCTGCCACAGGTAGTCGATCATGTAGGAAGGGCCGTAATAGGAAGCCTCCGAACGGAGGGTGACTTCGCCTCCGCCGGCCGGGCCGGAGACCGGCCCCACGTCGGGCCGCGCCCTGGTCCGCAGGTACTGCGTCGCGATGTGCCCCTCGAAGACGTTCTTGAAGTACGTCGGGAACGCGAAGTGGATGTAGAAGAAGTGCGGCATGTCCACGACGTTGTCGATCACCTCGCGGCAGTTCGCGTTATCCACCAGGATCGAGTCCCAGGTCCAGCCGGTCCACTGCGCTGAGCCTGCCCCCTCGATCACCGGAATGGTCACGTCGTCGGTAGGCGGGTTCCCCTCGGGATCGTGCCAGACGAACAACTGCCCGTTCCGTTCCATGGTGTGCCAGGACCGGGTCCTGGCGGCGGGCGGCACCCGCCGCGCGTAGGGAATCTGCGCGCAGCGGCCGTCGCCGCTCCAGCGCCAGTCGTGGAACGGGCAGGCGACCTCGTCGCCCTTGATCGTGCCCATGGTCAGGTCGCCGCCCATGTGCCGGCAGTACGCGTCGAGCACGTGCAGTTCGCCGGCCGCGTCGGCGAATACGACCAGCTTGGTGCCGAACGCCCGCACCGCGTGCGGTCCCTTGCTTGCCGACCCCGGATCGCCGTCGCGGAACGACGCCGCCAGCCCGAGGCAGTGCCAGCCGCGCGCGAACCGGTCCGGCGGCCTCCCGGCGTCGATAATCCGCGTCCGGTCCGTTCCCCTAGCCATTGCCATACCCATAGATTAGAACATGTTCTAGTCTTGTGGCGATGGGCGGGATCAAGGAAAGGACTGCTCGTGAGCGAAATCGGTGCGTACGCAGGGCCGGAGCCGGCCGTCGTCGCCGCGGTTGCCGACCTGCTCCCCGTGCTCAGGCAGCGGGCCCAGGAAACCGAGGACAACAGGGACGTGCCGGCCGACTCGGTCAAGGCACTCACCGAGACCGGGTTCTTCCGGCTGCTCCAGCCGGCCAGCTACGGCGGGCTTGAGGCGGACCCGATCGCGTTCTTCACCGCGGTGCGGCTGCTCGCGAGTGCCTGCGGGTCGACCGGCTGGGTGGCGTCCGTGCTCGGCGTCCACCCGTGGCAGCTGGCGCTGTTCCCGGTCCAGGCGCAAGAGGAGGTCTGGGGTGCCGACCCTGCCACCAGGATGTCGTCTTCCTACGCCCCGACCGGGCGGGCGCGCCTCGTCGCGGGCGGGTACCAGCTGACGGGCCGGTGGAGCTTCTCCTCCGGCTCCGCGCACGCGACCTGGGTGCTGCTCGGCGGGATCGTGCAAGGCGACGACGGCAAGCCCGTCGACTTCTGCACGTTCCTGCTGCCGGCCAGCGACTACGCCGTCGACGACGTGTGGGACACGGTCGGGCTGCGCGGCACGGGCAGCAACGACATCGTGGTGGATGGCGCCTTCGTCCCGGCGCACCGGGCGCTCAGCTTCAATGACGTCACCCGGTGCGCCTGCCCCGGCCAGGAACGCAACCAAGGGCCGCTGTACCGGATCCCGTACGGGTCGGTATTCACCTACGCGATCACGACGCCGGTCATCGGCATGGCGACCGGGGCGTACGAGGCTCATGTGGCCTACCAGCGCGACCGGGTCCGTGCCGCGTACGCGGGGGAGAAGGCCGGCGACGACCCGTTCGGCCAGGTCCGGGTCGCCGAGGCGGCTAGCCTGCTCGACGCCGCCTGGCTGGCGCTCGAGCGGAACATGGCGGAGCTGATGGCGCTCGCCCGGGCTGGGGAGAAGCTGCCGATCCCGCTGCGCCTGCGGGTGCGGCGCGACCAGGTGACCGGCACCGCGCAAGCCGTCAGGGTGGTCGACCTGCTCTTCGAGAACTCCGGCGGGCGTGCGCTGAAGGCAGGGACTCCGCTGCAGCGGTTCTGGCGGGACGCGCACGCCGGGCGGCTGCACGCGATCAACGACCCGGAGCGCGCGCTGTCGATGTTCGGCCGCGGCGAGTTCGGGCGCGACGTTCCGCCCGGTGCGATGTTGTGAGGGCGCTGTTATGAGCGCGGTGCCGTGGGAAGGGCTGGGCCTTATGCACCTGCACTATGAGCAAGCGGGCGCGGCATGCCCCGGTACCCCGGTGGTCATGCTGCACGGCGGCGGGCCGGGCGCCGCGGGGATGTCGAACTTCGGGCGCAACCTGCCGGTGTTCGCCGAGCGCTTCCGCACGCTGGTTGTCGACCAGCCGGGCTTCGGCAAGTCGCACAAGCCGCCGGTAGCGGGCAACTACTTCACGTTCGCCGCCCAAGCGCTCGCGGGCCTGCTCGACGAGCTCGGCGTCGACCGGGTCCACCTGGTGGGCAACTCGCTCGGCGGCGGCACCGCGGTCCGCTTCGCCCTGAGCTACCCGGAGCGCGCGGGCCGCTTGGTGCTGATGGGACCCGGCGGGCTGTCCCTCAACGTGTTCGCCGCCGACCCGACCGAGGGGGTCAAGCGGCTGGCCGAGTTCCAGGCCCCGCCCGGCCCGAGCCGGGAGAAGATGGCGGCGTTCCTGCGGACGCTCGTCTTCGACCAGCGGCTGGTGACCGACGAGATGATCGACGAACGGTACGCGGCCGCGGCCGAGCCCGACGCTCTCGCGGCCATGGCATCGCTCGGCGCCTCGTTCTTCGACCCGGCCTTCTTCGAGGACGGCCTGCTGTGGCGCGAGGCGCACCGGCTGCGCAATCCCGTGCTGCTGATCTGGGGCCGCGAGGACCGGGTCAACCCGCTGGACGGCGCACTGGTAGCGCTGAAGCTGATCAGGCGCGCGCAGCTGCACGTCTTCGGTGGCTGTGGTCACTGGGCCCAGCTGGAGAAGTTCGACGAGTTCAACCGGCTGGCAATCGGCTTCCTGGAAGGAGGGAACCGGTGATCGGGTCCCTTGGCTACCTGCGGATCGAGTCCGCCGACGTCGCCGCGTGGCGCGAGTTCGGCGTCCGGATTCTCGGCATGACGGAGGGACGGGGGCCCGGCGACGGCGTCCTGTACCTCCGGATGGACGACTTCCCCGCCCGGCTGGTGATCGTGCCAGGCTCGCGGGAGCGCCTGCTCGCGACCGGCTGGGAAGTGGCCGACGCGGCGGCGCTCGCCGCCGTGCGGCAGGCACTCGCGGACGCCGGCGTCGCGGTCAAGGCTGGCACCCCCGACGATCTCGCCGCGCGGCGGGTGGGGGAGATGCTGCGCTTCGATGACCCGGCGGGCAACGCCGTGGAGGTGTTCTGCGGCGCGGCGCTCGAGCACCGGCCGGCCGTCAGCCCGTACGGCAACCAGTTCGTGACCGGAGACATGGGCCTGGGGCACGTCGTGCTCCCCGTGCCCGGCGCGGCCGACGCCGCGCTCGCCTTCTATACCGACGTGCTCGGCTTCCGGCTCAGGGACTCGATGCGGATGCCGGCCGAGTTCCTCGGCGGGCAGCCGGGGGACCCGCCCGTCTGGTTCCGCTTCCTCGGCTGCTGCCCGCGGCATCACTCGCTGGCGCTGGCGCCGATGCCGGCCGAGCCCGGCATCGTGCACCTGATGATCGAGGTGGCCGCGCTTGATGACGTCGGCCGGGCCATGGACCGCTGCGCGCGCCGGCGCGCGCCGGTGTCGGCCTCGCTCGGGCGGCACGCCAACGACCTCATGGTGTCGTTCTACGTGCGCACCCCCGGCGGATTCGACATCGAATACGGCACCGACGGGCGGCTCGTCGACGACGCGACCTGGGTCAGCAGGGAGACGACCGCGGTGAGCCTCTGGGGGCACAGTTTCGTCGGTCCCGCCACGCCCTGACAGGAGTGGGCCTGGCAGTGCCAGGCCCACCCGGCCGGGCCGTCCGGAATTTCCGCCGGCGGATCAGTACTCGGTGTCGATGGTGTTCAGCGCCTTCTGGACCTCCGCCAGCGGGCGCTGCAACTGCATCATCTTCATCATCTTGCCCGAGATCTTGACCTTGCCCTGCGTGAACGCCTTCGCGCCGTCCAGTTCGCCCCTGTTGACCTGCGCCGACGTCTCGTAGGACTGGCGGATGGTCACCTCAGCGTCGTCGGCGTCACCGAGACTCACCGCGGCCGTGCCGTCGCCGATACGCAGCGCGTAATGGACGTCGCCGGAGGGCGCGTCGGCGACCACCATCTGGATGACCGCGCTCTTGCCCTTCAGCGCCTTGCGCACCGCGTCGTCGGCGGCCATGGTCGCGTTGTAAGCGTCGATCCATTCCGGTGACAGGTACTTGACCGGCATCCTTGCTCATCTCCCTTGTCGCCAGGCATCGGAGCAAAGTTATAACAAGTTCTATTTTTCTGGAAGAACCCACGGCCCATGATCCCCACCTTGGCCATAGCGCACCGGCTAGCCTCTGTTGGGTACGTCGTCTCGCTCACTGCCTCATCGACACAGGACGGGAAGGTCATGGCAGATTTCAACGACTGGAACCAAGGCGTCATTACGGAGTTCCGCGCCAATGAAGGCCGCGTCGGCGGCCCCTTCGCGGGCGCGCCGATGATCCTGGTGCATCACGTCGGCCGGAGCAGCGGCAAGGAGTACATCAGCCCGCTGGTCTACCTGCCTGGCGAGGGAGGCGACGACTCGATGTACATATTCGCTTCCAAGGGGGGCGCGCCGGCCAACCCGGACTGGTACCGGAACCTGATCGCGATGAGCGAGGCCACGGTCGAGGTGGGGGCGAGCACCTTCCAGGTCACCACCACCGAGCTCAGCGGCGCCGAACGCGACCGGATCTTCGCCGAGCAGGTCAAGCGCATGCCCGGCTTCGGCGACTACGCGAAGAAGACCGAGGGCGTCCGCACGATACCGGTGCTGCGGCTCACCCGCCGCTAGCCGTCGCTGGATCCGCCGGCATCCGGATGACAGCCTCGTCTCCGGATGTCACGCTCCGTCGACGGCGATGACCCCGTTCATCGTGCCCAGGTAGGCGCGGGATCCCGCGAGGGACATCGAGGACATGTTGGGCAGCCGCTCGCCCAGCGAGAGCTGTTGCAGCACCTGGCCGGTGGCCGGGCTAAGCGCGTACAGGGTGCCGCCGGGCCAGTCCGTCACCCAGACCGCGCCGCCACCGATGACTGGCGAGCCATGCGCGCCGGCTGGGCCACGCCAGAGCACCCGGATCCGCTTACTCGCGGCACCGCCCCGTTGGCGACCGACAGGCCGAACAGCACGTGCCGGTACCCGGTCGTCTCGGCTACCACGTAACTGCGTGAGAGTGTCCGGTTGAATGTGGGCCAGTCCGCCGCCGGGTGCGCCACCGCGGGGGCCGAAGATGAGGATGGAGATTCCGGTGCAGGGGCACTCGATGAGGTCGATGCGGCATTGGTGCATGCGGTGATAGCGCTGGCTGCGAGCACGAGGCCCGTCAGGGCCGCTCGCCGTGCTCCTGTCATCATGGGCCAATTATCGCGGCGCAGTCGAGCCGCAAGGTAATAGCCAGCTCCAGGGCTTATAGGCCTTTTCGGGATAAACCAGAAACTCGCGTGCTCGCTGTGAGGTGTCAGGTAACCACCGGCTACGCTTTTCCGTAAATCAGGCGTGACCTAATGGAGGACGCGGCATGGCGCAGAAGATTCAGACGCTGTATATCGATGACATCGATGGCGGCGCAGCGGAAGGCACCGTTCGCTTCGGCCTTGACGGTACGGAGTTTGAGATCGACCTCAATGCCAGGCACAGCAGCGAGCTGCGCAAGGCGCTTGAGATGTACATCGTGCACGCCCGCAAAGTCGGGAGTGCCGCCAGGCGTGCCCGCGGCAATCGCCGCAACAGTGCCGGCTCCATCGACACAGCCAGGGCCCGTGAATGGGCCAGGAAAAACGGCTACGACATCAAGGAGCGCGGCCGGATCCCGGCCGATATCGTCGCCAAGTACGAGGCGGCAAGGAGACCCTGAGCAGACTCGCTGCAGGGCGGCAAGGCCGTCTGCGGTCAGTCCTTGGCTTGTGGGAGACCTGGTGCTGTTCTGCCACGTCATGGGCCGAGGGGATTGGCAAGCCCAGTCGGGCTTCCGGTTCGGTGAACGCGGGAAAGGCTCCGCTGGGACCGCGGCCTCAGGCCGGTCCGAGAGCGTCAGCCTGGCGCGCTGAGTCGAGGAGCTGGAATCCGCGGCGCGCCTCGCTCGCCCACCACACGGGCGGATGCAAGGTGATGACGGGCACGTAGCCGGTGCCGCACAACGGGTAGAACAGCACGCCGGTGCAATAGACGCGCAGGCCGTGAAGGACGAGCCGGAGCACGTAATCGGCACGGCGGTAGCAGATGACCTGCTGGCCATCCTGCCCGTCGTGTGTGCGCGCAGGCATTGGCGACCCCCAGCTCAGCGACTTCGACTGCCGGAATGAAGGTGACGTTAGGCCGACGATTCACCCGATGCCACGAACCGTCCCGCTGGGCGGAATGCGAGTAGGGATCTCATAAGCGATAGCTATCCCGAACGAGTGCCTGGTGACTCTCCCGCCCACATGATCGCCACCGGCCAGCCGCCCGCCAACGGCAGTTCTGCTAGCAGGTGCGTCCCCTCGCCGGGGCGGCTCATCAGCCTGAACGTGCCGCCGGTGGCTTCGACCCGGTCCCGCAGGCCGATGAGGCCAGAGCCGCGCAGCGGATCCGCTCCGCCGACGCCGTCGTCATGGGCGTCAAGCCTCAGGACGCCGCCGGCCGAGTCGACCCGGACGTGGACAGTGGACGCCTTCGCGTGCTTGGCAGCGTTCGTGAGCGCCTCGGACACCACGTAATAGGCCGTGACCTCGATGTCTTCCGGCAGCCGCTCCCGCAGTCGCATGTCGAGAGTCACCGGGACCGATGAGCGCCGCACGAGTGCTTTCAGTGCTAGCGCCAGACCGCCCTTGGCAAGGATGGCCGGGTGGATGCCTCGGGCGAACTCACGCAGCTCGTCGAGTGTGCTCGACAGATCCGCCGCAATGTGGTCGAGTTCGGATGTGAGCTCGTCGAGCTGGGCAGGGACCCTAGCCTGAGCCGCCCGTAGCCGGAGCGCGAGCGTGACGAGTCGCTGCTGCGCGCCGTCGTGCAAGTCACGCTCGATACGTCGCCTGGTCTGGTCGGCGGTGGCGGCGATGCGGGCGCGAGATGCCTTCAGCTCTGCGTTCGCCTCGGCATTGGCAATCGCTGTGGCGACGAGTTCGGTGAACCCGGTGAGCCGGACCTCCGTGTCCGCGGGCAGCGGCTCATCGGACGTGGACATCGCCACTACCAGACCCCACAGCCGCCCCTCGACGCTGATCGGCGCACCCACCGCCGAGCGCAACCCCGCGGATCGCCAGGCGAACATGCCAGGGTCCGCGTCATCGCCGAAGTCGTCCATCCGCGCCGACCGGCCGGTCTCGAACACATGGCTGCCGACAATGCGGCCGCCGAGTGCGGCCCGGCCCCTGGGGAGTGGATCAGGAGTCCTGCTCCACTCGCCGATCCTGGCCAGGTAACCGTCGGGCTCGTAACGGCACAGCAGCGTGACGTCGGCCGGGAGCAGTCGGCCGACCTCCTCGGTGACGGCGTCGAACACCGCCCCCGACGGCACCCCCTGGGCGACGAGCGTCGCCACTCGTCGCAGCGCCGCCTGCTCCTCAGCCATGGCGCGCAACTCGACACGTGCCTGCGCGTTCGCGATCGCGGTCGCGACGAGCTCAGTGAAGGCCGGCATCCGGCGCGCGGCTTCTGGACGCAGCCCGTCGGGTCGCGTTGAGGCCGTGACCACCACGCCCCAGAGCCGCCCGTCCACGACGATCGGGCTGCCGTTGCCCACTCGGACCCCGGCTTTCCGCAACCACTCGGCCACCGATCCGGGCGGCCCGGCGAACACGTCGTTGCGCGCCGGCCGGCCGGTGCGGAGAACCGAGACCACCACCCCCTTGCCAGCGACCTTGAGCTGGGTCCCGATGACGCGGCCGGGCATCTCGGACCTGCTCCAGTGGCCGACCACGGTCCCCGTTTCATCGGCCTCATACCGGAGCATAAGCGCGATATCCGCCCCCGATAGCTTCCCCAGTTCCTCGGTTACTGCGCTGAAGATCTCTTCCGGCGAGACCGCTGTGGCCACGAGCGTCGCGACCCGGCGCAGCGCCGCCTGCTCGCGAGCGAGCCGCTCGACCTCCTCGCGTGCGCCGCGCTCGTGATCAAGAAGCCTGAGCATCGCCATCGTCATCGCCGCCACGCGGGCCATCCCCGCCAAGAGCGCGGTTTCCTGGCGCGTCAGGGCGTCATGACGCGCGAGTATCAGCGTCGCGCCGGACGGATACGTGAGGCCGGCCGCCGCTACCGCGCACCAGCCCACGCCAGGTACCTCCAGCCGGGTGTCCTGGGCACCGGGCTGTATTCGCTTGAGCTCGTCGAGTGGTTCGGTGCCTTCCGCGTAGCCTACGGCCGCGAGGAGTTTGTCGCCGTCCATGATCGCCGCTACGTCCGCGTCGAGGACCTCGGCCGCGCGCTCGACCGCCGCGCGGGCAGCGGCCGTTTCTGTCGTGCTCGGCTCGACGCTCGCGACGAACTCCGTGAGCTGCTGGGTCCACCACGCCGAAGGCTCCATTTCAGCCTATCGACAAAAGCACGAGAGTCTGGTTGTGGAAACCGCGGACACCGCGGGTCCTGGCGATCTCGCCGTAGGTGTAGAACCCCGCCAGGCCCGCGCCCGCCGCCATCGTGGCAAGCCGGTCAATCTCGCTCTTGATGCCCCCTTCGCCTTCGCCGAGGACCGCGCGCCTGGCGATGCAGTCGAAGGCGATCATGCCGAGCGGAGGACGTCCGTCCAGTGCGACGAGGGAGTCGCCGCACGCGGCCTTGGTGGCCTCAAGTACCGACTGGGCATCGCCCTCCATGATCCACACGAGGGCGCCTTGCGGGACCTCAGCGATGCAAGACAACGACCGTTCAGCGAAGTCTCCGCCGCCGATGAACCGTACCTGGTCCTCGTCGTTAGAGCGGCTCATGCCGAACGGATGGGTGAGCGCCAGCCGCGCCAGCCCCTCTTGATCTGGTTGCGTCGGCCCGGTGACGCCGAGATGCTCAAGGTAGGCATCAAGCGCCGGCCGGTCGTCGAGGGTGTACACGCGGTTGCTCCTGCTGGAGGTGACGAGCATCGGTTCGCCGACTCTCCGCCAGCCATGACGGACGCCGACGCCGAGCGGCGCGTTCGAGGCGATGCCGGCCGCGACCACCGAGTCGGTCAGCACGCGATCGTCGTAGAACTGGAATGTCTCGCTCATCTTGAGGTCATCGCCGGCACAGCCCCCGACGAGCGGGACCGCCGCCCCGAGAACGCCGTGCGCGCCGCGGACGATCTCCTGCTGGTCGCCTGAAAGGCCATCGCTCAGCAGCAGCATCACCTTGTGCGGCAGGTCCGTGCGATCGAACAGGCCCCGCGCCACGCAAGCTCCCGCCTCCCGCAGGTTCCCTGACGCCTCGGCGGCGACCGTCGTCTGCACCGCGAAGCCGCTGCCACCCAGGGCCGCGACGACCACGCCGGTGTCACTCGGGCCGGCGGTCGCGATTTGCCCGGCGGTCGTGCAGCCGATCAAGGGCACGTTGCCTGCCTGCTCACGGATCTCTCCCAGCAGTTGTCCAAGGTTGAGCGCCTGGGAACAGAAGACAAGCAGAAGCTTCGGGTCATCATGAACGAGCGCGTCATCGGCGGCACGGGCCCCCGCCCGTCGCGCACCCGCACAGAACCCGACCCCGAACCAGCGATCAGGCGGCATGTGGTCCCCCAGCTGCGTTAGTGCTTACCGACGCTACTCGCGTGACGCAACGGCCACAACCAGGCAATATGCAGACGTCTCGATGCCGGGGGAGCCCGGGAAGCTCTGGTGCCGGCTTGGGCGTCCAGCTCCGATTGGAAGGCTGCGTGATCAGCTGGAGAGGGCCGCCCATACGACCTTGCCAGGGGCGCCGTCCTCAGCCGAGTACCAGCCCGACCGGCTGCTCATGGCCTCAACCAACAGCAACCCGCGCCCGCTCTCGTCGTCATCGGCGGGCGGCCGTGTGTTCCTTCTCGTTGCTGTGCCGTGTGCCATCGGTGTCTCCGCAGGTAACGCTGAGCGATTTGCCTTCACCTAAGTTCCACGATCGCGCCTGGGCCTGTCGTAGTCGACAAGGGAGACCCCCAACCCTGCTACCGGCTAGCCCGCATAAGGGACTGGAGTCAGCAACAAGCGTGAAACCGAAGCTGGCCATGATGAAAGCGGCATGGGTACGGGGCGATCCTTGAGTGGTGGTGATTCTGGTTTGCCACCCTGTCGGCAGGCTCTGCCGGCAGCAAAGCTGATGAGGTGCTCATGCGCTGCCTACTCGTCGACGACAACAAGGCGTTCATTGAAGCCGCGTGCCGCGTGCTGGACCCGAACTGGGTCAAAGTCACCAGCACGGCATCAAATAGTGACGAAGCGGTGCTGCGATTCGGTGAATTGCCACCGGATGTCGTCCTCATCGATGTCAACCTCGGCGACGAAAGCGGCTTTGATCTCGCGCGCCGCCTCGCCGGGCTTAATATCCGCGACCTGGCTGTCATCATGACCTCATCGGGTGCCAAGGATGACTACATCGACCTGATGGCCGAGAGCACCGCGCTTGGCTTCCTGCCGAAGGCCGAGCTCTCCGCGGATGGCATCTGGCGGATCCTCAGCGAAGTCCGCTAAATCGTGTAACCCGATTAGGATTCCCTCAAGGTCTGGCGCGGCTGCCGCTTGCGGCTGCCAGCATGAGCGGAGCGGAGGGCGGGCCAGTGACCACGGTTGCTATCACAGGCTCTGACCTGCGGAGTTTTCTGGACGGGCTGCCCGGGGTGGACCGGGTGGGCGCAGAGGCGCGGGCGGGGGTGCTCGCCACCAGGTCGATCAAGACGACCGCTAAGCGGTGGGCACTCGACATGGCGATCTCGATGGTCGACCTGACCACGCTCGAAGGCCAGGACACGCCGGGGAAGATACGAGCGCTGTGCGCGAAGGCGAAGCGTCCGGACCCGGCCGACCCGACCGTCCCGACGGTCGCGGCCATCTGCGTCTACCCGGACCTCGTGCACGTCGCCGCGGCCGAGTTGCAGGGGACAGGCATCCACGTGGCCAGCGTCGCCACCGCGTTTCCCAGTGGCAGGTCCAGCCTGGAGATCAAGCTCGCCGACGTGCGGGAAGCGATCGCGGCGGGCGCCGACGAGGTGGACATGGTGATCGACCGTGGCGCCTTCCTTGCCGGTGATTACCGGCTGGTCTTCGACGAGATCGCGGCGGTCCGCGAGGCCTGCGGTGACGCGGCGCACCTGAAGGTGATCCTGGAGACCGGGGAACTGGCCACGCTGGACAACGTGCGCCGGGCCTCGTGGCTGGCGATGCTGGCGGGCGCGGACTTCATCAAGACCTCGACGGGGAAGGTCAGCCCGGCGGCGACGCTGCCGGTGACCCTGGTGATGCTTGAGGCGGTCAGGGACTTCCGCGAGTCGCACGGCCGCCAGGTCGGGGTCAAGGCGGCCGGCGGCATCCGCACCGCCAAGGACGCGATCAGGTATCTAGTCCTTGTTAACGAGACCGCGGGCGAGGACTGGCTCGACCCGCACTCGTTCCGTATCGGTGCTTCAAGCCTGCTGAACGACCTGCTGATGCAGCGGACCAAGATGGCCACCGGCAGGTACTCAGGACCCGACTACTTCACCATGGACTCGTGATGCCAAAGTTCGAGTACGCGCCAGCACCGGAATCGCGCGACGTCGTATCCCTGCGGGAGTCCTACGGGCTGTTCATCGGCGGCGAATTCGTCCCGGGGATCAGCGACGAGACGTTCAAGACCATCTCCCCGGCCACCGAGGAGGTGCTTGCCGAGGTCACCGAGGCCGGGCAGGCCGATGTGGACCGCGCGGTGACGGCGGCGCGCAAAACCTATGAGCAGACCTGGTCGGTCATGCCAGGGAAGGAACGGGCCAAGTACCTGTTCCGCATCGCGCGGATCATCCAGGAGCGGGCGCGTGAGCTCGCCGTGCTTGAGTCCCTTGACAACGGCAAGCCGATCCGCGAGTCGCGCGACGTGGACATCCCCCTGGCGGCCGCGCACTTCTTCTACTACGCAGGCTGGGCCGACAAGCTGGACTGCGCCGGGTTCGGCCCCGACCCGCGCCCGGTCGGCGTGGCCGGCCAGGTCATCCCGTGGAACTTCCCGCTGCTGATGCTGGCGTGGAAGATCGCTCCCGCGCTGGCCTGCGGCAATACGGTGGTGCTGAAGCCGGCGGAGACGACGCCGCTGTCCGCGCTGCTCTTCGCCGAGATCTGCCAGCAGGCCGACCTGCCGCCCGGCGTGGTCAACATCATCACCGGCGCCGGCCAGACGGGGCGGGCCCTGGTGAGCCACCCGGGCATCGACAAGGTGGCGTTCACCGGCTCGACCGAGGTCGGCAAGGAGATCGCCCGCACAGTCGCCAGCTCTGGCGCCCGCAAGAAGGTCACGCTCGAACTCGGCGGCAAGGCCGCCAACATCGTCTTCGCCGACGCGCCCGTCGACCAGGCGGTCGAGGGGATCGTCAACGGGATCTTCTTCAACCAGGGCCATGTGTGCTGCGCGGGCTCCCGGCTGCTCGTCCAGGAGTCGGTCTACGACCAGGTGCTCGCGTCGCTGCGCAGGCGGCTGACCACCCTGCGGCTCGGCGACCCGCTGGACAAGAACACCGACGTCGGCGCGATCAACTCGCCGGCCCAGCTGGCCAAGATCCGTGAACTGTCGCAGGCGGGGGAGGCTGAGGGGGCGGAGCGCTGGTCGCCGCCGTGCGACCTGCCGGAGAAGGGCTTCTGGTTCCCGCCCACCGTGTTCACCGGCGTGTCCCAGGCGCACCGGATCGCCCGCGAGGAGATCTTCGGCCCGGTGCTGTCCGTGCTGACGTTCCGCACGCCGTCCGAGGCGGTCGACAAGGCCAACAACACGCCGTACGGACTATCGGCCGGCGTGTGGACAGACAAGGGCTCGCTGATACTCTGGGTGACTTCGCGACTACGGGCCGGAGTCGTATGGGCGAACACTTTCAACAAGTTCGATCCGGCCTCGCCGTTCGGCGGATATAAGGAGTCCGGATATGGCCGCGAGGGCGGCCGCCATGGCTTGGAGGCTTACCTCGATGTCTGACGCACCCGCGGCGCCGGCCCGGCTGGCCGTGCGGAAAACCTACAAGCTGTACATCGGCGGGGCGTTTCCCCGTTCGGAAAGCGGAAGGTCCTACCCGGTGACCGACCAGAAGGACGGGTTCCTCGCCAACGCCGCGCTCGCCTCGCGGAAGGACGCGCGCGACGCGGTCACTGCCGCGCGCAAGGCGCTCGCCGGGTGGTCCGGCGCGACGGCGTACAACAGGGGACAGGTCCTCTACCGGGTGGCCGAACTGCTTGAGGGACGCCGGGCCCAGTTCACCGCCGAGGTCCGGGCCGGCGAGGGTCTCGGCGCCCGCGCGGCCGAGGCCGTGGTGGACGCGGTCATCGACCGCTGGGTCTGGTACGCCGGCTGGGCGGACAAGATCACCCAGGTGCGCGGCGCGGCGAATCCGGTCGCCGGGCCCTATTACAACTTCTCGCTGCCCGAACCCACTGGTGTCGCCGCGGTCCTTGCCCCGCAGGACTCGAGCCTGCTCGGCTTCGTCTCCGTCGTCGCACCCGCCGTGGTCAGCGGCAACACCGTGGTCGCGCTGGCCAGCGAGTCCCGGCCGCTGCCGGCCGTCACGCTGTCAGAAGTGCTCGCCACCTCCGATGTCCCCGGCGGGGTGATCAACATCTTGACCGGACGAACGGTGGAGATTGCCCCCTGGCTCGCGTCCCATATGGACGTGAACGCCATCGACCTGACTGGTGCCGATGACGGCCTGGCCGACGACCTGGCGATTGCCGCGGCCGACAACCTCAAGCGCGTCATCCGGCCGCGCGACTCCGACGGCGACTGGACCGGCAGGCCCAGCCTGCACCGCCTGCACGCCTACCTGGAGACGAAGACCGTCTGGCATCCCATCGGAACCTGACCGGTAACGCGCGCTGCTCGCCGGGCCTGGCCTCCACGCTCCGCAGCACCGTGGCGACGAAGTTGTCGATGATCCCGGCCCGCTCGGCTCGGGATAGGTCATGGCTGGTGATCAGCACCGCGTACAGGCCGAGCATGAAGAACTGGGCCGTGCGCAGCGGGTCGGCCTCCGGGTACGCCTCGCCGCGGTCCCTGGCCAGCGCGATCGCCCGCACTACCAGGGTCATCATCGGATAGTCGGTCCACTGGTCGGTGCCTGGCAGTACCTCGGGGCGATTGGGTGAGAAGTGCAGCGCGAGCATCTCGCGGAAGAGCACCTTGCCGACCCGCCGCTCCATCTGGGCCATCAGCCTGACGGTCTCGGTCAGCGCGCCTGCCAGGTCATGCGGCCGGGCGAGGAACTTCTCCAGCTGGGCGGCCAGCCGTGCCTCCTCATGCCGCTCGAGCTCGGCGAGGATGTGCTCCTTGGCCGGGAAATGAAAGTAGAAGGTGCCGCGGGCCACACCAGCCTCTTTCACGATGAGGCTGACGTCGGCGGCGGCCATGCCGACTCGCTTGAACTCGGCGGCCGCAGCGGCGTACACACGCTGGCGAGTCTCCTGCCGCTGCACCTCGCGCCCGTTGGGCTTGTCTTCTCCAGCTGCCATGGCGCTCCCATGGTACACGCTGTCACTGGCGCTCGTCACTGACATTTGTCAGTGACAGATGCCAGCGAGGTCTTGCGTCAGCGATGAATCTGATTTATATATATTATTGACCGCTTGCTCCAAAGGCGGGCTTGCCCAACGACGGGAAGGTTGCCGCGTGGACTCCGACGCCCTCTACTGGGACCCGTACGACGCCCGCTTCGCGGCCGACCCGTGGCCGCTGTTCAACCGGATGCGCGAGGAAGCTCCGCTCTACTACAACGAGCCGCACGGCTTCTACGCGGTCAGCCGCTACGTCGACGTGGAGCGGGTGCTGACGGACACCGCGGCGTACTCCTCCGCCCGCGGGGTCATGCTTGAGCTGATCAAGGCGAACATGGAGATCCCGCCGGGCACCCTCATCATGGAGGACCCGCCCATCCACAACATCCACCGCCAGCTGCTCGCCCGGGTGTTCTCGCCGCGCCGGATCGCCGAGCTTGAGCCGCTGGTGCGCGAGTACTGCAACGCCTGCCTGGATCCATTGGCCGGCGAGACCCGGTTCGACCTCATCGAGAAGCTGGGCCTCGAGATGCCGATGAAGGTCATCGGCATGCTGCTCGGCATCCCCGAGGAAGGGCAGGTCGCCTTCCGTAAGGAGTCCAACGCCAAGATCCTGACCGAGGACGGCGGCAAGATCGACTTCAGCGAGGAGGTCGTCCTCACGCACGAGGCGATGGGCGAGTACATCGACTGGCGGTACACCCACCCGTCCGACGACGTGATGACCGAGCTGATCAAGGCCGAGTTCGTGGACGAGAACGGCGTGACCCGCACGCTGACCCGCGACGAGGTCCTGATGTACGTCACGGTCATCGGCGGCGCGGGCAACGAGACTACCGGCAGGCTCATCGGCTGGATGGGCTCCACCCTGGCCAGGCACCCCGAGCAGCGGGCTGAGCTCGCCGCTGACCTGTCCCTGGTCCCTGGCGCAGTCGAGGAGGTGCTGCGGTGCGAGCCCCCGGGCCCGTTCAACGCCAGGTACGTGACACGGGATGTCGAGTGGTACGGGCAGGCGGTGCCCGCGGGCAGCGCGATGCTGTGCATGGTGGGCGCGGCCAACCGTGACCCCCGGCGCTTCGACGACCCGGACACGTTCAACATCCACCGCAAGAAGGACATGCACCTGACCTTCATCCTCGGCCCGCACTATTGCCTCGGGTCGGCCCTGGCCCGGCTTGAGGGCCGGGTCGCACTCGAGGAGATTCTCAAGCGCTGGCCGTCATGGGAGGTCGACTGGAGCGCGGCCAAGATGCAGAACACCTCATCGGTGCGCGGCTGGGAGAAGCTTCCCCTGGTGGTCCGATGACCGCCGCCCCGTTGCCCAGCACAGCGGCGGCCCGCTACGCCGGCAGCCGCGTCCAGCGCGTCGAGGACGCCAGGCTGCTGACCGGCGCGGGCACCTTCGTCGACGACGTCACCCGGCCGGGCATGCTGCACGCCTGCTTCGTGCGCAGCCCGCACCCGAGGGCGCGCATCGGTGCCATCGATACCGCGGCCGCGCTAGCGCTGCCCGGCGTGCACGCCGTCTTCACGGCCGATGACCTCAACGGCGACGTGGTCGAGGCCTGGTACACCGGGACCGGGAACCTGGTCCCTGACACGCCGCGGCCGCCGCTCGCCGTCGGCGAGGCCAGGTTCGCCGGCGACATCGTGGCCCTCGTCGTGGCAGACAGCCGCTACCTCGCGGAGGACGCCGCCGAGCTGGTCGACGTGGACTACGAGCCGCTGCCGGCGGTCGTCGACTACGCGAGTGCCGGGACGGCGGAAGCCCTCGTGCACGAGGGCTACGCGGGCAACCTCGCTGGCGAGATGGCCGGCGCGCCCGCGGACACGATCGCCGCCTACGCTGAGGCCGCGCACGTGGTCAGCGAGACGATCTGGGAACAGGCGCAGGCCGCGGTCCCGATGGAGACCCGCGGCCTGGTCGCGGAGTGGTCCCGGGGCAGCCGCGAGCTGACCGTCTGGGCGGCCACGCAGGCGCCGCACGAGGTGCGGATGTTCGCCGCCCGGCTGCTCGGCATCCCCGAGCACAGCGTCCGGGTGATCACCCGTGACGTCGGCGGCGGCTTCGGGCAGAAGGTCGTGCCGCTGCGCGAGGACATCTGCGTCCTGCTGGCGGCACGGAAGCTGGCCGGCGCGGTCAAGTGGATCGAGGACCGCAGGGAAAACCTGATGTCCGCAGGGACGGCGCGGCACGAGCACGGCGAGGCGCGGCTTGCCTTCGACGACGCGGGAACGATACTCGCCGCGTCGCTCGACCACGTGCAGGACGTCGGTGCGTACCCCACTCCCTGGCCGGTCGGCACGGGCATGGCGACCTCGTTGATCTTCCCTGGCCCGTACCGGGTCGCGGCGGGCACGTTCAAGCACGCCTCGGTGTTCTCGAGCACCGCCGGCCGGGTCGCCTACCGGGGACCGTGGGCATTCGAGACCCTCGCCCGCGAGGTGACCCTGGACATCGCCGCCCGCCGGATGGGCATCGACCCGGCGGAACTGCGCCGCAGGAACCTGCTGCGTCTCGACGACATGCCGTTCTCAAGCCCGACGGGCATGCCCTACGACCACATGGACCCGCTGGAGACGCTTGAGCAGGCCCTGGCGGTCCTTGACTACGACGCGTTCCGCAAGGAGCAGGGCGCCGCCCGCGCCGAGGGGCGCTACCTGGGCGTCGGCATCTCCTGCTACGCCGAGCCGACGACGCCCGCGTTCGGCTACTACACGACAGAGGGCGCGACCATCAGGATCGAGCCGTCGGGCAAGGTCAACGTCTACGTGGCAGGCGGCTCCACGGGCAACAGCCTGGAGACGACCGCGGTGCAGCTCGCCGCTGACGCGCTCGGCGCCGACATCGCGGACGTGCACACGATCCAGGGCGACACGGCGGTCACGCCGTTCGGCGCGGGTACCGGCGGCAGCCGCAGCGGCTCGATGATCGCCGGGGCCGTCGGGGTCACCGCGGCGGAACTGCGCGACAAGCTCACCAAGATGGCCGCGCACAAGCTCGAGGCGAGCGAGGCCGACATCGAGCTCGCGCGCAGCCGGGCTTCGGTGAAGGGGGACCCGGAGGCCGGGGTCAGCTTCGCGGAGCTGGCCGACATCGCCTACTTCCAGCCGTACGCGCTGCCGCCAGGACTGTCGCCCGGCCTTGAGGCGTCCGCCCGGTACGCGGCGACGGGCATCGGCCTGTGGGCGTGCGCCACGCACGTGTGCACCTGCGAGGTCGACGTCACGACGGGCAAGGTGACGCTGCTGCGCTACATCGTCGGCGAGGACTGCGGGCACATGATCAACCCGGCCGTCGTCGAGGGGCAGATAGCCGGCGGCGTGGTGCAGGGCATCGGCGGTGCGCTGCTCGAGGAGCTCGCCTACGACGCCGAAGGCAACCCGGTCGCCACCACCTTCATGGACTACCTGCTGCCGACCGCGGCCGAGGTGCCGCTGATCGAGTACGCACACGTGGAGACCGCGCCAGGCCCCGGGCCTGGCGGGTACAAGGGCGTCGGCGAGGGCGGCGCGATCGGCGCGCCCCCGGCCGTCGTCAACGCGGTGGCGGATGCGCTGGCACCGTTCGGCGTGACGATCTGCAGGCTCCCGCTCACCCCGGCGGCCATCGTCGAGCTCATCGAGCAGTCAGGCGGCCCGATCGACCACGCGGGAGGCAGCCAGTGAAGCCGGCCCCGTTCGAGTACCACGCGCCGGACAGCGCCAAGGAGGCCGTTGCCCTGCTCGCCGAGCTTGGCGACGGCGCGAAGCTGATCGCCGGCGGCCAGAGCCTGGTCCCGGTGCTCGCCATGCGGCTCGCGGTCTTCGACCACCTCATCGACATCCGGCGGATCACGACGCTGCGCGGCATCGAGGAGCGCGGCGACCGCGTATGGATCGGGGCGGCCACCACCGAGGCGGAGATCGGCCGCTCGGACCTGGTCGCCACGCGCCTGCCGCTGCTGTCCCGCGCCACGCCGCTGATCGGCCACTTCCAGATCCGCAACCGGGGCACGCTCGGCGGATCGCTTGCCCATGCGGACGCGGCCGCGGAATATCCGGCGGTGGCCCTGGCCCTGGACGGACGCGTCGAGACGCTCTCGCCGCGCGGCCAGCGGACGATTAACGCGGCGGAGTTCTTCACCGGCATCTGGACCACCGCGCTCGAGCCGGATGAACTGCTCACCGGGGTCAGCTTCCCGGCGGCAGTCGACATTCAGGGCGGAAGGCAGGGCTTCGCGATCGAGGAGTTCGCCCGGCGCCAGGGCGACTTCGCGGTGGCGGGCGCGGCCGTCGCGGTCGGGCTCGATTCCGGCGGCCGGGTCAGTGAGAGCGGCATTGCCCTGTTCGGCCTCGGCCCGACCGCGCTGCGCGCGGCGTCCGCCGAGGCGGCCGTGGCCAGCCTCCACGCGAGCGACGTCGACCCGGCGGAAGTCGGGCGAGCAGCCGTCGCGGACCTCGACTCGGTCCCGTCCGACCTGCACGGCACCGCCGCTTACCGGAAGAAGCTTGGCGCGGCCATGGTGGCACGCGCCTGGGAGAAGGCCGTCAAGGAGGCAGCCAGTGGCTGACGTCAGTATCGAGGTCACCGTCAACGGGCAGCGCAAACGGGCGGTCGTCGAGCCGCGGCTCACCCTGGCCGACTTCCTTCGCGAGCGCTGCCAGCTCACCGGCACGCACCTGGGCTGCGAGCACGGCGTCTGCGGTGCGTGCACCGTACTGCTCGACGGGCAGGCGGTGCGCGGCTGCCTCGTCTTCGCGGTGCAGGCCGACGGCGGCGAGGTCACCACCGTCGAGGGCATCGCCGGGCCTGACGGCACCCTGTCAACCGTTCAGCAGGCGTTCCGTGAACACCACGGGCTGCAGTGCGGCTTCTGCACGCCCGGCTTCGTCACCTCGGTGACCGCCTTCCTTGGCGGCAACCCCAGCCCGACGGACCAGGAGATCCGCGAGGCACTGTCGGGCAACCTGTGCCGCTGCACCGGCTACCAGGGGATTCTGGCCGCCGTCCGCGCGGCCACTGTCGCCGTCAACACTGCGGCTATCAACGCCGCTGCAAGCACCGCGGACACCGTCAACGAAGAAGCGAGGTAACAGAGCATGCCAGGAAGAGTCGAGGGCAAGGTCGCCTTCATCACCGGGGCCGGCCGCGGCCAGGGCCGGAGCCACGCGGTGAAGCTGGCCGCCGAGGGTGCCGACATCATCGCGATCGACATCTGCCATGACGTCGAGGGCGCGCTGGCGATGGCGACAGCCGACGACCTCGCCGAGACGGTCAAGCTGGTGGAGGCCCAGGACCGGCGGATCGTCGCGACCCAGGCGGACGTGCGCGACCTCGAGGCGGTCAAGGCGGCGGTGGACGCCGGCGTCGCCGAGCTCGGCCGGCTGGACATCGTGGTGGCCAACGCGGGCATCGCCAGCATCGGCGGCCCGGTGCAGGACATGAGCGTGGACAACTGGCATAACACCATCGACATCAACCTGACCGGCCCGTGGAACACCGCCAGGGCGGCCATCCCGCATCTGATCGCGGGCGGCCGGGGCGGGGCGATCGTGCTCACGAGCTCCGTCGGCGGCTCCAAGGCGATGCCGAACATGAGCCACTACATCTCGGCCAAGCACGGCGTCATCGGGCTGATGCGGACGCTGGCGGTGGAACTCGGCCAGCACAGCATCCGGGTCAACTCGGTCCTGCCGACCAACGTGAACACCCCGATGTTCATGAACGAGGGCGCGTTCGCGATGTTCCGTCCCGACCTGGAGCACCCGACCGCGGCCGACGTCGAGCCGATCATCGCGCAGTTCATGCATGTGCTGCCACATGGCTGGGTCGAGCCGGAGGACATCAGCAACGCGATCCTCTTCCTGGTCAGCGACGAGTCCAGGTACATCACCGGGGTGCCGCTCGCCGTCGACCTCGGCGCGCTGCTCAAGTAACGCCAAGGCCTGCCACGGCGACGACCTCGTGTCCGGCCGACGTGAGCAGCAGGACGAGTCCTTCGCGCAGCAGCGAGCGCGCTGTTCTCGAAGATCCCGCTGTGCCTCGCCGTGGTGATCGCGCTCTACCCGAACGGCGTAGCCGCGACCCAGCGGGTCGCGGCTACGCCGCGCTCGCGCCGGCCACCCTAAGATTGGTGCATGTCGTCACATGGAGCCCCCGTAGTGCGCCCCGCCTCACGGGAGATCGCCCGCGCGGCCGTGCAAGCCGAGCTGAGCCTGGCAGCCTACGACCTCGTGGTGGAGAAGGGGTACGAGAACGTCACACTCGACGACATGGCCGCGGCGGGCGGTGTTTCCCGCAGTACGTTCCTGCGCTACTTCCGCACCAAGGACCAGGCGATCCTGGTCGCGCTCAAGGCCCACGTCGAGCGCATGGCGGACGCGTTGCGGGCCAGGCCACGCGATGAGGACGACTGGGCGGCGCTGCGCAGCGCCATCGAGTCCTTCGTGGTGCCGATCTACTCGAGGAACCCGGCAGGGGCACAGGCGATCAGCCGGCTCGCGATGTTCACCAGGGCGCTGTCCGGGACTCATCTGGAGCGGGCGGACTGGCGCACGCCGCTGACCGCCGCGCTGGCCGAGCGGCACGGGATCACCGGGCCCGTGCCGATCGGCTTGTCGGTCAAGGTGGCCGCGGCGCTCGACTGCATGGGGCTCGCCGTGGCGCACTGGGTCGCCGTCGACGGCACGACGGACCTGGTAGACCTGCTCCGCGAGGCCTTTGCCGCCCTGTCCTAGGCCGCCTTGGCTTAGGCGGGCGGAGGAACGACCGGCGGGGTCGGCGGGTTCACCGGAGCGAGCTTCTTGGAATCGTCGAAGCCGACGATCTTGGCCAGGTTGCCGCCGAGGATCTTGGCGCGGTCGACGTCGGGGACGTCAGCGAACTGCTCCTCGATCACCGCCTGGCTGCCGAGGAAGGTGCCCTCCGCGTGCGGGTAGTCGCTGCCCCAGTAGATGGTGTCGGCCCCGGTGATGTGCCGGGACATCACGGCGATCTTGTCGTCGGCGAACTGGACACGGAAGTTGCGCTTGACGTACTCGCTCGGCTTCAGCGGCAGCGGCCAGCGCTCGTTGATCTTGAACATCCGGCCCATGAGCTTCTGGTCGTGCGGGTCGACCCCGTCGTCCCAGAAACCAAGCCACCAGTGCGGGTCCTGCCCGGTGCCGGTGCGCCAGGCCTTGTCCATCGAGCCCATGTAGTTCGCCAGCCAGCCCGCGTTGAACTCGATCACGTTGAACATCAGGTTGGGGTGCCGCTCGCACACGCCCGCGCTGACCAGGTCGGCGATGATCCGCATCGGGCTGGCGGCCGCGGTGCTGCCGCCGCCCATGGTGCGCCCGGCGAGCAAGGCGCCGTCAAGCTGCTGCTTGCCCATGGTCATCGCGGTCAGGATGCCCTTGACCTGGCTGCCGGTGGCCGAGGTGCCTGCCTTGGAGTCGACGCCGCCGGAGGCCACGTGGATGAAGATGGGCAGGCCGTTCGCCTCGGCGGCTTCCCAGATCGGCTCGTACTCCGGCGCCCAGTAGGGGAACGGCTGCGGTATCTCCGGCAGGATGAGCGTCGTCAGGCCAAGCCGGACCGCGCGCTCGATCTCCTTGACCGCGTCGGCCGCGTCGGTGGTCGGGATGGCGGCGGCGGGCCGGATCCGGTTGGAGTACGGCAGGTAGGTCTCGGCCAGCCAGTCGTTGTAGACCCGGGCGTGCGCGATCGACCGCTCGTGGATGTCGGTGTAGAGGGCGAAGAACGACAGGTTGGGGAACAGCATGGTCGCGTCGACGCCGTCGCGGTCCAGGTCGCGCAGGATGCTCGACGGCAGCCCGTCGGGCGTCGGCCCGGGGAACTGGCGGTAGCGGGACACGGTCCAGCCCTCGTATCCGGCCGTGTGCACCGTGCGGAACTGCGTGTGGCCGCCCGGCACCAGCGGGTCCTCGAGGATCGTGTCTTCTTCCCACAGCGCCTGGTCGCGCATGTTCTTGGGCAGGCGGGTCTTGTAGAGGTCGACTGGTTCGACGACGTGACTGTCGCCGGAAACAATGAATTCCTTCGCCATGGCGTGGTCTCCAGACGCTCGGCATCCGCACTGATAGGCCTGAAACTTCAGTGTCAGGTCTGACCCTGTGGTTTCGGACGCTACGGCGGATCGCCGGGCGAGTCAACGAGAAGTTTCGTTAGGCAGGACTCAGCTGAACTCCAGGTTGAGCGTCCGCAGCCCGTGGATCATGTAGGTCGGCAGGTAGTCGTACCGGCGGGCGCCAGCAGGACCGTGCGCGGCCTCGGAAACCCGTATCTCGTTCGTCCGGTCGAACAGACGCTCGATGACGACGCGTCCCTCGGCCCGCGCCAGCGGCGCGCCGGGGCAGGTGTGGACTCCGGCGCCGAACGAGATGTGCTGGCGGACGTTGGGCCGGTCGATGCGCATTTCGTGCGGGCACTCGAACTGGCGCGGGTCCCGGCCGGTAGCCCCGTGCAGCAGCATGACGGTGCTGCCCGCGGGGATCTCCACGCCGGCCAGGGTGGTGGTCTTCAGCGCCAGGCGGAACGCGCCCTTGATCGGGCTCTCAATCCGCAGCGTCTCCTCGATGAACCGGGGGATGAGCTCACGGTGCTCACGCAGCCGCTGCTGCAGCCCGGGCTCGTCGCAGATCAGCCGCAGGGCGGTGCTGAGCAGCCGGACCGTGGTCTCCTGCCCGGCCGAGAACAGGTTGGCCGCGATCCTGGCGACTTCCACCGGCTCAGGCTCCGAGCCGTCGGGGAACGTCGCCCGGGCCATGCCGGTCAGCACATCGCCGCGCGGTTCGCGGCGCAGTTCCTCGATGCGCTCGGTGAAATAGCCGTACAGGAAGCCGAGCGGGTGGTGCGGCCGGCCCTCGTCCTCGCCGGTGTCGCCGAGCAGCCGCCGCCCGACGCCGGCCCGGCGCAGCAGCGTCGGGTGGTCCGACTCGGGCACCCCGAGCAGGTCGGCGATGACGAGCAGGGTGTAGGGCTGTGCGAAGTCGTCGATGAACTCGCACTCGCCGCCCGGCAGCACGACGTCGAGCTGGCGGTCGGCCAGCCGCCACATGAACTCCTCGTTCTCCTTCAGGCGCTTCGGGGTGATCAGGCCCATCAGCAGCCCGCGGTGCGCCGTGTGCTTCGGCGGGTCGAAGCTGATGATCTGGTCGCCCATCGGCACCGCGTCCCGGCACTGCTCGACCTGGTCGGTGACGTCGTCGCCGGTGAACTCGACCGGGAACTTGAAGCTGGGCCCGGCCACGATGTTGACGTTGGAGAAAGTGGCCGGATCCCGCAGCACGGTGAGCACCTCTTCGTGCCCGGCCACCATCACCACCCCGTGGTGCGGCTCCCGCCAGACCCGCCGGCCCTCGAGCAGGAAGTCGAAGTACGGATAGGTGTCGGCCGCGACGGACTCGTCGCTGAAGTAGTCGGTCGTGGTGAAGTCGGTCATGGGTCTGCTCCACGTACGTCATGCCGGCGAGCTGGGCAGGCCCTTTGCTGCGGCGAGCCTTTACAGCGGGCCAGGGAACTCGTAATCTTCACTATAAAAATTCAATTAGTAAACTACTAGTCAGTCGTACCACAGCCTCGGCCAGAGCATCAAGGCCGCGACCAAGGAGGAGCGCAGTTGGGCAGGGTGGCAGTTGTGACCGGCGGCGCGTCGGGCATCGGGCTGGCGATCGTGCGCCGTCTCGCGGCGGGCGGGGCCAGCGTGGCGCTGCTCGACCTGGACGAGGCGGCGGCGGACCAGGCGGCGGCCGAACTCCGCGGTGAGGGACTGCGCGTCACCGGGCTGGGCGCCGACGTCAGCGACCGTGCCGCGGTCGAGAAGGCGCTCGAGGCCGCGCGCGGCGAGTTCGGGCCGGTCGAGATCATGGTGACAAGCGCCGGGCTGTCTCTCAACTCCCCGTTCCTCGACATCACGGTCGAGGACTGGGAGCGCGTACTCGCGGTCAACCTGACCGGGACCTTCCACTGCCTCCAGCTGGCGGTGCCGGACATGATCGCGGGCGGGTGGGGGCGGATCGTCACCATCTCGTCGTCGAGCGCGCAGTCGGGGTCGCGCACCCAGGCGCACTACTCGGCGTCGAAGGGCGGCGTGGTGGTGCTCACCAAGACGCTCGCGCTGGAACTCGGCCAGTACGGGATCACCGTCAACACGATCCCGCCCCGGGCCGTCGTCACCCCGATGTTCATGGCCGCGCCGTTCGCCCAGGGAGCGGCTGGCGAGGAGAACATCAAGCAACTGGCCGCCCGGAGCCCGGTCCGCCGCCTTGGCGTGCCCGAGGATATCGCGGCCGCCACCGCCTTCCTGTGCTCCGATGACGCCGGTTACATCACCGGTCAGGTCATCGGCGTCAACGGCGGCAACTACACCTGAGCGGGCATCGTTCCGCTCAGCGGGACCACAGGACGACCAGTCAGTCCAAACTATTGATCGACCTCCGGCACCGTGCTAGAAACAGCAGACAACCAGCCTGAAACACACAGTTCGCAGGCCTCAATACCGCCACTGACGTAAACCGGTACTTCTCAGCCGCACCACCCCCGCGGACCGATGTAAAGGTTTACATCCCCCGGCTCTCGCTATGTAAAGGTTTACATTCCAGCACTGGACCGTAAGCGCCTTGCATTCGGGGTCGCGGCATAAGAAATAACGGCGCACCGAACCAGCGGGACCAGTCCGCATTCTGTTTTTT